>Ga0326514_10001086_pt1 | contig 17859 bp, 7 predicted proteins | sample 3_2548_0518_D_FD_203653 | JGI IMG/M metagenome (GOLD analysis project Ga0326514, IMG submission 203653) | Bovine rumen microbial communities from UC Davis, California, United States - 3_2548_0518 | ecosystem: Host-associated > Mammals > Digestive system > Stomach > Rumen | place: USA: California... | reverse complement strand
CCAGACTGCCGACGGCAGGATGGACATCGCACTGAAGATGCAGGAGGCCGTCTACATTCTGGAGTTCAAATATGACAAGGACGCCAGTGAGGCCACTGCACAGGTGCTCAGCAAGGACTATGCCGTCCGCTTCGCCCACGACCCACGCAGGATTTATGCCGTGGGGCTGAACGTTGACCACGAGAAACGTACTATAGACAGTTATGAGATTGTTGAAGTGACACAATAAAGGGCAGAACCGATCTGCAAGACAAACTAAAACGAGGGCTATCATTCGCGTGAATGATAGCCCTCGTTTTAATGTAGCAATCGATGGCTTAGAAGCCTATCTTTCCGTTCCAGTTCAGGAACCAGTTGGCTTTGTTGTTCAGGTCCTTCTTGATCGTACCCTGCATCTCGGCACGACGACTCTCGCCACGACGGCCATAGATGATCTTAGCCATTGCCTCGCCTGGATTGGACTGGCGCATGGCGTAACGCATGACATCGTAGTAGCGGGTGCCTTCGAAAGCAAACTCAAGAGCACTCTCGTTAAGGATGAGACTGTCGACACCGGCAATCTGACGGGCCAGACGTGCTTCGGGATCGGTAATCGTGGTATCGTCGGGCATGACATAGTACTCATTGCGAGGCGTCCAACCAGAACCACGCGTGTGGATACCAATGGTATTGTGAGAAGCCAGGAACGTGGAAGACACCACATCAGAGACCGTGAACAGTCCGTAGAGTGTCTCAGGGAAGTCGAACTGCGCCAGGAAGAGTGAGTCATTCTCTGAGTAGAACTTATAGATGGTGTCGTTCTTCACCTTGTTGTTCACACCCTGTGCCAGCATCTGGAAGGCCATGCGAGGATAGCCAGCCTGATTGAGAGCCTCGGCCATGCGCAGATAGACCATCTGGCGACGATAGATATGTACGTTGCGCGTCTGATATTTCAGAATGCTCTGTGTCTCGACCAGCTCACTCGAAACCGTATTGAAAGCATATCCCTCAGACCATACGTTCGACAGGCGGAGGTCACCACTCTGATGTTTGCTCAGCCCCGGTGGAGCATAGGCCACAGAGACAGAGCCATCGGAACGGACAGTGCTCAAACAGCAGTTGACCTGGGCAGCCGAAATGTCCTGAATGGCCTGCGAAGGAGTGAGACTGGGCTTATACTGGTTGTCCTCGGTAGAATTGAACAGGTTGCGCAGCTCGCTGTAGTTACCCTCAGCACGGATAGAGTCGCCAGGAATCATAGTGATGAGTTCCTTTGTGGTGTAGTTCGACGAACTCTCCGACTCTGCATTGAAGGCTTCGTTAATATTGACGGACTGGGTTGCAGTCCATGAGCTACTGCCCGGTCGCCACATCCTGAGACTCAGACCAATAGGATAGGCCGTGCCTGTGCCGTTGCGCTGACTGATGTACTTGTAGTAGTTGAGCGCAGCCTGACGATAGAACTCCTTGTTCTGCGTGACAGAACCCAGCCACAAGTTCAGTTCGCCACGGATGATGCTCAGCGGGAAGAAGAAATAGCGTGAGTCGGTGCTACGAATGGTGCGGTAGGCAGGATAAGAAGTGTTGTAAAGCTCGGGGATAGAAGCCAGATCGTTCAGGAAATAACGACAGACAGCCTCGATGTCGTACATCTCATACTGACGTTCGGCATCTTCTTTGGAGAGGACAGGCTCGGTGACGAATGGCACCCGGCCATAGTTGATGACCAACTGCAAGTAGGTCCATGCGCGGATGGCCTTCACGGCAGCATACTCCTTCATGAAGATGAATTCGTCGCGGTTGCTCTTCAGTGCGGTATTGGCATTGGCAATGAAGTAGTTGCAGTTGTTGATAACGGCATAGTAGTCACGCGGAGCATTGTAGACATTGTCATCGCCCACGTTGAAAGTAGCCAGGTCGCGCAGATCGCTGCTGGCAGTAGAGGTGAGGTCGATAAGGTCGCCACGCACCTCGCCCAGCAGGATGGTACGGTCGGCAATGGCCTGCAACTTGTTCATGATACCCACTACGGAGTAGACCGTATCGACGGCATTGTTCAGGTGATCCTTGTCGGCATAGAGCACATCGTCGGAGTCCTGCTCAAAGAATTTCTCACAAGAGGTGAAAAAGAGCGAAGACAGAGGAAAGAGGAGAGCAAACACCCCTGCTAACACCTTGTTGTTTATCTTTGTAATCATAATTATTTCGCAATTAATTATTAACTATTCATTAGCGTTGTGTTACAGATTAATCTTCACACCAGCGACAACAGAGCGGCTCTGGCCCAGACGACCCAGGTCGATGCCCTGACCAATGACACTGGAGGTCATCGTGAACTCAGGATCGGTGCCAAGATACTTGGTGAACGTCAGCAGGTTGTTGCCCTGAATCCAGAACTGCAGGCCCTGGATGTACTGCGACTTCAAGGGGAGGTCGTAGCTCAGCGTAACAGTCTTCAGGCGCAGGTAGCTGCCATCCTCAATCCAACGGTCACTGAAGCGGGCATTGCCCATAGGATCCTGGAAGGTGATGCGAGGAACGTCGGTCTTCTGGCCCTCAGCCATCCAGCGACGGTTCAGCGTGGTGCTCTGGTTCATAAAGCGACTGCCAGACTCCATCTGCGAACGCATGTAGTTGAAGACGTCGTTGCCCAGTGAGTAATTGAAACGGACATCGAGTTTGAAGCGCTTCCATGCCAAAGAGGTAAAGATGTTACCATAGATATTGGGGTTAGGATCGCCAATCACAGTGCGGTCGGCCTCGGTAATCATGCCGTCGCCATTGATGTCGGTGAAGTGGACATCACCTGCACCAAAGTACTGCTTGTCGACACCATTGCTGCCCAGGAAGTAGAGGTTGGCTGCCTTAGCCTCTTCGGTCGTGGCAAACACGCCCTCTGTGCGATAACCATAGAACAGGTTGGCTGCACTGCCTACAGCGGTACGGATGGTAGCACCGTAGACTTCGCTGTCAACATACTGAGCACCGTCGGGCAACTCTGTTATCTTATTCTTGTAGTGACCGATGGTAGCACCCAACTGCCACTGCCAGTCCTTGAGGGCAAGAATCTTACCGGTGACAGAGACGTCGAAGCCACGGTTGCTCAGCTTACCGCCATTTGACCAGCTGGTCTCCAAGCCAGAGAGGAAGCCCAGGTTCTGGAGGGTAAGCAGGTTGGTGGTTCTTGAGGTGAAGAAGTTGAAGCCTACGTTCAAGCGGTTTTTCAACAGATTGGCTTCAAGAGCTGCATTCAGACGACCAGTGGTCTCCCACTGAATCTTGGTGTTGCCAATGCCTGTGAACGAAAGTCCCGACACAGCGTGCAGGAACTGACTGGCACGGAAGTAACTGCGAGCGGCATAGAAGTCGATGTCGTCGTTACCGCTGACGTCATAGCCTACATTCAGGCGCAGATAGTCAAGGAATTTAACTTTTGCCAGCCAAGGCTCGTTGGTCATGACCCATGAAGCCTGGATGCCGGGGAAGACACCCCAGGGTACACCAGCAAAGCGCAGTCCGCTGGCATCACGGCCAAAGCGCGACGAACTCTCAATGGTCAGGTTGGCCTGAACGTAGTAGCGGCTCAGAAAGCTGTACTCACCCTGCACATAGCCAGCCATATTCTTCCAGCTCTCGCTAATGCCTGACACAGAAACGTCGTTCAGGTCCTTACGCATGAACGGAGTCTTATCGCTACCCGTGTTGTAACCCAGCTGCGTGTTGCTGTTGTAGCTTTCCCAGTTGATGCGGAGACCGCCAAACACATGAATGGCATGGGCATCGAAACGGTTCTGCCAGTCGAGGCGGGTGTCGCTCATCACTGAGTTCTGGCGTGAAGCCAAAGTGCGCACCTCATTGTCGCGACGGCCACCAAGGCTCGACACATAATAAGAAGGTGTACCGTTGATGGGGATGTAATAGACCTCATTGGTGTTGACCAGATTATAGCTGAAGTGCTCCGACAGGGCAAGATGCGAGTTGAAGCGGAACTTCGGCGTGATGGTCAGGTTCAGCATCGAGTTCTCGAAACGGTTCTTGTTGGGAGCATCGGCATACTCGTTGATGGCAATGGGGTTGCCCAACTGCCAGTTGTAGCCACTGTAGTTGGCCAGGGCCTCAGTCAGATAGGTCTCGGCACCGATGTCGTAGTGATCCTCTGAGAACACGCCACGGCCATAGCTGTAGGGACTCAAGAAGGGGCTCTTCACATAGGCCAGGAATGCAGGTGACGTGGGCGTACCTTCGTCGTAGCTGGCAGGAGCACCGTCGTCACGGATATTGCGGGTCTGGTTGGCAAACGATGCGTCGAAGCGGATGCCGAAGCGCTTGGTCAGCGTGATGTCGGTGTTGAAGCGAATGCTCAGACGGTCCATATCGTTGTACTTGAGCGTGCTCTTTGCCGACGTGTAGCCTACTGAGAGGTTGTAGTTGGCCACAGCATCACCGCCTTCGATGTTGACACCATAGTTCTGCGAGATGGCCGAACGATAGATCATGTCCTTCCAGTCGGTGTTCTGGTGATAGAGGTTGTAGTAGTAGTTCTGCTTGCCATTTGTCAGGGTCTGACGCTCGTCAAGGAACTTGAACGACGTGAGTCGGGTGTTGGTGGTCTTCAGCAGTTCTGAAGCATAGCCACGATACTGTTCGGCACCCATCACAGAGAGGTACTTGGGTTTCATGGTTACACCAGCCGACACGGTAGCGGTGATGCGGGTTGCCATCGACTTGTTGCGACGGGTCTGCACCAGAATCACACCATTGGCACCTTTGGCACCATAGAGGGCGGTTCCGTTACGCATCACGGTCACCTTCTCAATATCATTGGGATTGATATTGCCCAGAATGTCGTTGTAGAAACCGTCGTGCAACAGCTCACGATTGTACTGCTGATCGATGATGACATCGTCGATGACAATCAGCGGCTGAGCATTGACATTGAGTGAGTTCAGGCCTTGCATGAACATAACACTTCCCACGCCGGGAGTACCGTTGCGGGTGACGGTGTAGACCTGAGAACCCAGTTGCTTCTGAATCTCATCCTTGATGTTGATGGCACTGGAGTACTTGAAGTCACTGGCCGACACATCGCCACGAACATTGGTCTGAGGTGCATATTCGGCACTGAACACCGACGAATAGAGCAAAGCTGTCTTCTGCTGCTCGCCTTTCATCACACCAATCTTCACACCGTTGTAGTCGGGCGACGACACATAAAGGGATGTAGCGAAAACAGGCAACTTCAGTTCGTAGGTGCCATCGTCTTCGGTCAGCGCACTATAGCCATCAATCTCTGCCGCCCGCACAATGGCACCCGAGATGGGTTGCTGTGAGGCAGCATCGAGCACACGTCCTTTGATGGTGCGCGTCTCATATTGTTTTTGTTTCACCGCGAAGCCACGAACAGAGGTCTCGGTTCCTTCCTCTTCCGAATCGTCTTCTTGTGCACTGACGGCCAAGGGGAATGCCATCAACAGCGAAAGTCCAAATAAGATATATCGTTTCATAAAATGTTCTTTTAGTTATTGTGACACATTAACGTTCCATCAACCACCAGCGCAGATAGGTGTCATTGTATGTTCCGTGAGGCAGCAGTCTGACGTAGCCCTCATTGGTGAGGTCGAGCGTTCCGTGGGGTACGAGCAGGATGCAGTCGATACGCATGGTACGAGTGTACTTGCCGTCGCGCACGTTACCGTTGCTGACACGGGTTTCTATCTTCAGCTGTACCGAAGGACGGTCTTGGTCAAGATCGTAGTTAGTAGCGGGGAACTTGAAGTCCTCTGCCAACAGGAAGTAATCCATCTTGTTGGGCGTTGTGGTGACGTTGTCGAACGTTTTGCTCTGGATTTTGCCTTCCAACGTGGGATAGCTCAGTGTGGTACGCATCAGTGTGGGCAGCGTATCGGTGGCATTCGGGTTGTAGGCAATGGCGGGAGCCGTGACAAGATAGATGTCGTAGCCGACCTCTGAGAGCACATCCTTGATGCCATAGGTCACAGAGTGGTTGACCGTAGCCTCGGTGGGCGAGAACTCAACAAACTGTTTGTTCCAGACCTTATTCTCAAAGTTCTTGGTAACATCGGTAGTGCTCACCGTGCGCACAATAGGCGTGACAGTGGTGATACTATCGCCCTTGGCATCGGTAATCTTGCTGACCTCAAGGATATCGTCGCCCTCAGCCTCGATAATGCGATAGCGCAGGAAGGTCTGCAGCTTGTCGATAGGCCACTGGGTAGCTTTTCTCACCATACCATTGCTGCACTCCACCAAATCGGTCTGCGAGAACACACCACCGGGAGCCCAGGCATTCAGGTATTCATAGTAGTTGAAGTTGGCACCCCAAAGGCGTGAACGGCGCTGATAGTCAAGCACGGCATTCTCCGACATGGCCGAATCGCTGACCTGTGTCAGGCTGCTGGTCTGGTTCTCAAACACCGACCTGTTGGTGGTCTTGCTGAAGATAGTACCTTGCACAATAGCCAGACGAGCGTTGGTATAAGCCATTGAGTCGGCATACTCTACGTTCTTCGGGTACTTGAAGTAGTTGGAATACTCATCAATCAGTTCTTTCCAAACGGCATTGGTGGGAGCCACCATCCAGAACGTACTGTCCTCTTCGTTGATAAAATCGAGTTCGGTGAACAAACGGTTGCGCTGACGGAACACACTGTCCATATAGACGGTCTGGCCGTCCTTCACGCTGTCGACCACGCTCAGTGATGGCATGAACTCTCTGTAATAGAACTTGTACTGGTCCTGGTTGTAGAGGAAACTGCGCAGACTGTCAAGGTCGGGGTCTTTCTCAATGTACTCAAACACGTTTGACAGGTAGTTCAGCTTGCTGCCAATGGTGAAAAGCACACCATTCTGATAGAGCTTATTGGAGCTGAGCAGCGAAGCACCGCCCACTTTGTCGCTCTTCAGCACCACGTTCTTACCGTTCATCAGCACGACTGAGTCGTTGCTTGCCGAAGATACAGAGTGGTTGTAGAGGGCAATGTGATTCTTGATGAATTCCTTGAGCACCTCGTTGTCGTCGTCAGACTTGGTCAGAATCTGCTGCTGATACTTGCTGATGAGCGACTGGGCATCGTCGGCAGACAGACTGGCATTCGTAGGAGCAAAGACGGTGAAGACCTGACTGCCCGACAACTGCTTGTCGTAGCCTGTAGCCTGTAGCACCTTTGCAAAATTCGACAGTTCGGGATTCTGCTGAATAGCCTGCCAGAGCGAGCCTTCGTTCATGCCCGTTGCGATGGCTGAAGCATCGTAATGGTCGTCCCATGTGTCGCTACATGCCGTGAAAAAGGCAAGCAGCAGCAAGGCCTCACCACCGACCCCTCTCCATAAGGCGAGGGGTGTGGTCAGCTTTGCCACTTGCTTTCGTATACTTGAAAATAAATTCGTCTTCATATATTATTATATGTATTGATTATTGATTAAGCTATATACTCCCCTTTTGGTGAGGGGATGGGGTGAGGCATCTTACAGATCGTCCTCCATAGCGCCCTCACCATCGACAGAGTAGACACTGCTCGGCACAATCTCGAAGTAGTCGAGCATGAACTCGTTGTTGTTACCCTGCTTACCATCGCTGGCCACGCGGAAGCGCAGATAGTGATCGGTGTTGGCATCGATATAGGTCTGGCACAATATGCGGCGATAAGTACGTGCATTACCAGTGAAGTAGTACTTCGTACCGCTGGTGTTGAAGTGATAGGTACTGCGACCTGCACGATAGGCACCCAGGTTCTTCAGCAGTTTCTGCTCTTCGGCCTTGTCCTCGTCGCTCATCTTATCCCAGTTGGCAGCGGTCTCATCGGTTGTGAAGCGGTCACCAATGTACAGCTCACTGTCGAGGAACTTGGTCATGTCAAGAGGAATGCCCTGAGCCACACCGTCGAAGTAGGTCTGCATCACACCACGGGTGGGCAGTGCGCAGAAGCCCAGACGCAACTGATAGTTACCCGACTCAGGCACGGGAGGAATGCGGAAGGTGAAGTCGTAGTCACCGAAGATGTTCCACTCGTCGCCCTGCCAAGACCAGAAGTTGATGTGCGGACGGCGCATCACCAGATAGCAGTTGGTGAACGTCACGCCATCAAGATAGCCCTGTGGGAAGTAGAAGTTACGACCGTTCTTCGGAGTAGAAGAATCGTCAGGCGTACCAGATGCATCGTCGGCAGTAGGAATACCTTTCAGTCGCATGTCGTTTGTCATCACCTCGGGGAAGATGGTAGAGAAGTCCATGCGGATACGCACGTTCTGCACTGTTCCCTGCACTTCCTTATTGAAGCTCACAATGTCGTTCACATAGAAGTAGTGACCGTTCAAGGCGTCGTGTGTATAGTCCTTGTCCACTTCGGCATCGATTCGCTGACCGTGAATCTGATAGCCATTCTCATAACGACGGTTCAGATAGCGCTCGCCTCTCACGTCGGTATCGTCGTAGCGGTCAGTACCAATGGCCTTGCCGCGCTCAGGCAGATAGTCGACCTTGATCATGGTGTGAGGCAGCAACGTGGTGTACCAGTCGCAAGGATTGATCTTCGTAGTCTCCACACCGAAGGACTCATTCACCGAACCCACCTTCATCACCAGCGGAGTCAAGTCGGTAGCACCGGGAACATAGCGGTTCAGGATGTGATAGCGCACGAAACGCTTCAGTGGGTTGATGCTGTCAGTCAGGTTCTCGAACCTCCAGCCATCAGAACCTTTGTCGTTAGCATAGACATCTTCATACTCCTGACAAGCCAGCTCATAGAGTGCGCGTAGTGTACCGTTGGCTGTCGAGATGCCACGCTCCTGGAACACTCTGTTATAGACTTCATCCGGCTCCACGAAGATGGTATAACCGTACTTCTTCGTGTCAGGCACCCAAGCCACCTCACGCCAGAAGTCAGATGTATAGTAGTACTTAGGATGAGCATCCTTATCCCACTTTTCGTCTTCAACGAGCAGGATTTCATTATTAACACCCGTAGCCACCAGAGCCTGATAGAAGATGCCAATAGTAGGATTGTCGCGCAAGATGTCTGAGATATAGCTGTTCGACTTCTCAATCACACGGTCGATAGGCTGAACGATACCGTTCTCCACAGAGTCATCCTTCAGTGTGTTGTTAATATGGGCAATACCTTCGATGACCACCTCGGCAGTAACACTGTCGATCTCGGTGCTCAGATAACGTCCCAGGAAGTTAGCCGTCTGCAAACGGTCCTGATCCATTTCGATGGTGCTATACATATTATTAACAAGGTGCGTGCGTGCGATGGTATCGCAGTCGGCAGTGCTCAGGTCGGCGACACTACTCATTCCCCTACTCTTCAGGTAGCTGTCTACCGCCGTGTTCGATGGCAGGAAACAAGTAAGATGTCCGTATGCAGAAAGCAAGTCCATCAGGTCAGCACGCTTCACGATTTCAGCAAACTGACTGTACTCAGGACGGTTGTTCAGGTAGTCGCTCATCATCTCGCCCTTGAAGGTATAGAAATACTCATCATCGGGCTCGTCGGAGCAACTTGTCACCATAGGCAACATCAATGCCAGCAGTGAGAAAAGGGCCAGTAACGACCGTAAATCATTATATCGTTTCATATTTTTCAATGTTTTATATTTCTTACGTTCTACTACTCAATATTGCCGGTATTGCCGTCACCGTAGGCCGGGTTGGGTGCCAGGTTCTTGTTCACCGTGAGTTCCTCATAGTTGTAAGGCCAGAAGATAGCCCAGTTCCACAGGCTCTTGTTGCCGAAGAAGTTCTGTGCCAACTGAGAGTTGGGGCCGTCACGACGACCAACGATCTGACAGAGCGTCTTGGTGTTGCCATCGCGGAGCGAGCGACGCACCAGGTCGTACCAGCGCTTGCCCTCGAACATCAACTCGCGCTGACGCTCACGCAGCACCAGCTCTTCCATAGCGGCCTTGGTAGAATAGTCGGTCAGTTTCAGCGTATCGTCGTCGCCTAAGGTAGACTTACAGATAGAACGCTGGTTGACCACATTGACCAGTTCGAAAGCCTGGTTACGATAAGGTGTGTTGTAAGCCACGTCCTCATCCGTAGCACCGTCTCTCATCAGCTGAGCCAGTGCCTCGGCCTTCAGCAGCATGATGTCGCTCAGACGATAGATGATCCAGTTGCTGCTGGTGTACCAAGTGTCGACATTGTTGATCTTGGCATAGTTGTAACGGAAAATAGTGCTATAGCTTGCTTCAGGATCAGAGCCCGAAGTATTGATAGACAACGTTCTGTAGACAAACTTGCATACATTGCCACCCGTTGTGAAGTTCTCATAGATACGGGCATCGAGCTTCTTGTTCTTGTCATCGAAGACCGTTCTTGAGTTCGTCAGGGCAGCATCTTCAACCACAGTGTTCGAAGCAGCCACGCGACCGTCAGCCTGCGAGTTGCCATACCACTGTCCGCATGCAGAGTTGCTCAGCATGGTGGTGCCGGCATTCGTATTGTCGAACATCAGTTCGAAGATTGTCTCCTGACTGTTGCCTGTGACGAAGATTTCTTCGAAGGCACTGCCAAACGAACTCGTACTGCGCATATTGTTCACGAGGGGATAGCCCTTCAGACGCAGCTCACTGCTCTGTGTGGTTCTGCCAGTCTTCTGCTTCTTCTCCTCAGCCTGTGCCTTCTTCGAGTTGATGACGAGGTCGGCATAGTTGATGCAGCTCTGATAATCCTTCTTCCACAGATACATCTCGCACAGCATGGCATTGATGGCATCCTGCGTGATGCGACCAGTCTGATAGAGAGGCTGCGTCTCAGGATAGCGGGCGATGGCACTGCTCTTCACACGCTCCAGATCGGCAATCAGGTTGTCGAGCACGGTATAGAACGGAGTGGCAGCCAACTGCATCTCCTGGTCGTCATCGGTGTAGGCCTCCGTGGTGTAAGGCACGTCGCGGAAGGTGCGAATCAGATAGAAATAGCACAAGGCACGCAGAGCCGTCACCTCAGCCAGCGTGGCATTCAGCTCACTCGTGCTGTAGGCCGGATCGCGCTGAGCCACCTCAGGTGCATACTTGATGACTGTATTGCAACGGTTGATGACGTTGTAGAACACGTCCCATGTCGTATAGAAGTTCTTCGGAGTGATGTTCTCCTTGAACACGTTCTGCAGGTTGCCGTCCTTCTCACAGTCGGGTCCGGCCATCACGTTCTCACTGCGGAACTCGCCCCACATCATCATTCTGCGAATAGCGGCATCGCTCTCCAGTGCAGCATAGCATCCTGCCACGATGTTGTCCACATCGGCCTTCTCACTCCAGAAGTCCTCCATGATGATTTCGTTCTGCGGCTTGATCTCAAGGAAGTCACTGCACGAAACCATAGGGAGGGTCAGGCAGGCGGCACTTATTATATTATAAATGATTTTCTTCATAATTCTCGTTATTGCGTTTTTACGTTATTACGTTTTTCGGTCATTCCACTTTAGAAGTCAACCGTCAGACCCAGCGTGTACGAACGCGAGCGCGGTGTCTGGGCATTATCGATGGCGGGATCATAGCCTGCATTCACGATATCGGGGTCGACACCAGAGTACTTCGTGATGACGAATGGGTTGTTGATACTTGCATAGATAGCAATACGGCTCAGTCCGATCCACTTCAGCTGCTTCTTCTTGAAGGTATAGTTCAGCTGTGCATAGCTCATACGGAGATAAGAGCCGTCCTCGACGAAGCGGTCGCTCACGAGTGAGTTGTAGGCGATAGGACCATTCGAGAAGTTGTGCATGGCACGTGGAATGCTCGTCACGTCGCCTTCCTTGCGCCAGCGGTAGTTCACGGCCTGACTCTGGTTGTCGTTGCCAGTCATAGCCTCGGCATTCAAGCGGGCCATGTTCAGAATCTTGTTGCCCACACGATAGGTGAACTGTGTGGCCAGTCGCCAGTCGCCGTATGTGAAGGTGAAGCCGAAACCACCCGTCAACTTAGGCAGCGAAGAACCCAGATAGGTAATATCGAGTGCATTGATCTGACCGTCGTGGTTCAGGTCCTCGTACATGGCGTCACCACCGTTGAAGTTGTAGTTCTTGCCCGTACCGTCGTTGGTGTAGTCGTAGACCATGCGCTTGGGTGCTCCCGTTGCATCGAGAATCAGGCTGCCGTCGGCATTCATGGCCACAGGAGCAGTCTTACCCGAAGCCAGGAAGTCTCTGCGCTGCTCATCGGTCATGTCGACGAAAGTATTGTAGTTATACTGATAGACGCCCTTGTACTTGAAACCGTAGATGGCACCGAGCGGGTTGTGCAGCTGCACGCGGCGCAGCCACTCACCGTTGTTGTAGCCGAACTTAGAGTTCAGACCATCAAGTATGTACTCGTCCATCTCCAGCAGCTCGTTCTTGTTATTACCGAAGTTGGCGTTCAGGTCCATGTAGAACTTGCCGGCCTTGATCAGCTTATTGGTGTTGATGTGGAACTCCCAACCGATGTTGCGCATCTTACCAGTGTTGCGGTAGGGGATGGTGGCATAACCCGTGTTCGAAGGAACGCGATAGTTGGCCATCAGCATGTCGGTGGTGGTTGAGCGATAACCTTCGAGGGTCAAGGTCAGACGGTCGTCAAGGAAGGCGAGGTCGATACCCACGTTGTAGCTGGTGGTGATCTCCCACTTCAGGTCGGTCAGACGGATGTTGAGCGGAGCCATTGACGACATGTCGATATAGCGGTCAGAGTAACCGTACTTAGAGGTGTACAGATAGTTCTGGTTGGGCTGGCGACCCACCTGACCCCAGCTGGGACGGATAGAGAGCATGTTCAGCACGGGCTTGGCCCACTTCATGAACGGCTCTTCAATGACGTTCCAGCGCAGCGACACAGAGGGGAAGTAGCCCCAGCGGTTGTTCGGGCCGAACTTCGTGGTACCGTCGGCACGCACCGTGGCATCGATAATGTAGCGCTCCTTGTAGGCATAGTGGGCCGACAGGGTGTAGTACATTGAGCGCCACTGGTTGTAGCCCGAGGTAACCGAACTGATCAGACCGCCTGCGGCAGGGCTGGTGATGGCCAGGTTGGTAGAGGGCAGACCAGTACCGCTGGTGCCTTGGCTGCTCGACGAACCAGAGGTCAGCTCGAAACGACCCAGCACCATCATGGAGTGATCCTTGTTGGTGAAGGCAGGAATCAAGGTCAGGGTCTGCTTGGTGTTGAACGAGACACTCTTCGAAGAACCCGTGTAAGAGGTGTTCACGCCACCTTCATAGTTGGTGGTGGTCAGCTCCTGCGGATAGAAAGAGTCGTCGTACTGGTTGAAGATGTTCATATAGACCGAACCACGCCAGTTCAACTGCCAGTGGTCTTCGTCCATGCCCAAGAGCTTATAGTTCAAAATCAATTCAGGCGACATGTCGTAGGTGCGACGGTCTTTCTTGGCCAGATGAGCCGAAGCCACGGGGTTCACGTACTTGCGCTGGTCCTCCTTGAAGGCTTCAGAGCCAATGTAGTTGCCGCTCTGCAACATGTTATAGTAGACGTCGGTGTCCTCGCCAGTCAGAGGATCCTTCTCGTAGATGCTCATGTTAGGCATCTTCTTCAGGGCGATGGCCAGCAGGTCGTCGTAGTTCATCTTGTTCTTCGTGTAGGTCAGCGCGAAGTTGGTGCTCACGCGGATACGCTCACTGATGTTGTAGTCAAGAGCCACACGGGTAGAGAAACGGTTCAGCTTCTGCTCAATCATCGTACCCGTCTCATGGTCGAAGCCGCCGCCGATACGGAACGAAGCTTTCTCACCACCACCCGAAACGGTGATGTAGTGGTTCTGGCGCAGACCCCACTGTGTGACGGCATCGCGCCAGTCGGTGTTAGCGCGATACTGGCGCCACTCCGAGAACTCATTGCCCAGATAATTGATTTCGGGAATGTTGAACTGGCTGGCAGCCTCGTCGTTCTGTGCGGGATTGAAGTAGGCCTCCTTCATCAGCATGGTGTAGTCGTCACCGTTCAGCATCTCGTAGCCTTTGGGCTGATAAGTTCCGGTGAGCTTGAGCGAGTAGGTGAGTTTTGGTTTACCGCGCACACCGCGCTTGGTGGTCAGCTCGATGACACCGTTACCACCCTGCGAACCGTAGATGGCAGTAGCGGCAGCATCCTTCTTCACGGTGATCGATGCGATGTCCTCAGGGTTGATGTTCAGCAGCTCGGCAAACTTCTCGTCGTTGGCTCCTGCCATATCGAAGTTGTCAAGGTTCACCTCGCGGATGTTGCCGTCGACCACGATCAGAGGGTTGGAGTCGGTGAGCGAAGAGAGCGACGACACACCACGCAGACGCATGGTAGAGCCCTTGCCGAGGTCACCGCCCGACACGATGTCAAGACCGGCGATACGACCTTGCAGAGCCTCGTCGACCGAGGTAAGGCCCAGACCCTCGAACTCTTTCATCGAAAGGGTCTGCGAGGCATACGAGATTTCCTTTTCAGGGATGGGCAGTCCGTTGCCCTGAGCGCGTTTCTTCGACTTGATCACCACTTCTTTCAGTTGTGTGGCCGACTCGAGCTTCAGGTTGTACGTCGACTTATTAATAGGAAAGGTGACCGTCTTCAAGCCCACATAGCTGAAGCGGATCTTGTCCTTCTGGTTGCGCACCTTCATGGTGAAGTTACCATTCAGGTCGGTCAGCGCCGATTCGATGATACGGCCATTGCCGTCGATCTCGACGACGGTGGCACCCATCAGCGGTCCCATGTCGTCGCTTACGGTACCATGAACCGACGTAATCGTCTGAGCACTGACTGCCGTTGTGAGCAGCAGCGCCATAGTCAATATAATGGATTTTAGTATTTTCATACGTTAGGTTCCTCCTTCATTAGCGTTTTAAATATTCCTTCACGGTCTGCTGCCAGGTCTTCGGGCTGTTGGTCACCATGAGCGCACCGTCGATGAGATGCACCATAGCATCGCTGCCCATGAAGAGACGGGCAGTGTTGTCCGAGCCTTCGAACCAGTACTCACGACACATATTATTATAGAGGCCTTCGGTCTTCACAACGCTGCGGGTGTTGCCAGCCACGTCGGTCACGGTCAGAGTAGTGGGGTTGAAGACAGCTTGCAGCTTATAGAAACGACCTGTCTCCGGGTTGCGCAGCATACTCTCGTATGAGTTGCCGCTCATGTTGGGTTCGGGCACCATGCCGATAGCCACTGAACGGTCTTGCACATGATAGCGCACGAAGTCGGTGACAACCTTGCGGATGGCCGTGGTCACAGAGTCGCGCAGCTTGTCGTTGATGGCCACGGGATTGCCCTTGGCATCGCGCTGCATCCAGTTCTCAGCAGTGATGATACTGTCGAGTATGGCATTTTCCACATCAGAGTCGGTGAACTCCAGTTCGCGCCAGGTGGGCAGCACCTTCTGGTCCTGCAGAGCCTTGATGGCATTGTTGGTGGGAACGTAGACAGTATAGTTATAGTTGTCGAACAGGCGGAAGTTCTTGTTCTCCAGTGCCATGTTGCCCGGAGTGTACTTCTTGTTCAGCAACTGAGTAAACATGTCGCTGTAGTCATTCTCCAGCAACTTCAGGAAGCTGTCATATTCCGAGTGCTTCTTCAGTGTCATGTAGAACGAGTTCTGAGCACCCAGAGGCACCATCTCTTCCAGCTGATACGACGAACCGTTGGTCTTGGGATAGATGTCGGTCGTAGGAATGAGCTTCTTCTGGTGCTCCAGCTGCCAGCCACCTGCGAAGGCGGGCTTTCCGTTCACCATCTCAGCATAGAGAAGTGTGCCGCCCTTAGTCTTGAAGTAGCGATAGCCTTCGTTGAGATACTCCTCCACCTTCTTGCCTTTCTGAGGCAGCACGATGATGAGCTGGTTGATCAGGTCTTCCATCATGGTAGCCACGATCTTGATACCGCCGTTGGCCTCCTTGGTCAGCTGCTTGGTCTGCTCGCCGCCCTTGGTGATGGTACCGTCTTCAGCCACGGTCGAGGCATAGCGTGTACCCCAGGTGCGCTTCATGGTCGGATCGGTAGCAAACTCAATCAGGATGGGTGACTCGACACCGTTTTCGGTAGTACCGTATGATGCGGGGTCGATGTACTTCAGCATGGCTGAGTTGGTGGGCAGCAGGAGGGCATACTCTGCATCCATAGAGAGCAAGTAGGGCAGGAAACCGATGTTGTCGATAGCCCAGTAGATGACGTTCATCTTCGACTCGTGGGCCAGTGCGGGATAGGCTACCGAAGCATACTCAGCAGGTGCGAACACCTTGTCGACCACATAGACCACACCGTTGCAGCCCATGTAGCAGGCCTTCACGTTCTCAGGCTTGATGCCCAGTTCCTCCTTGGCATCGTTGAGCACCTGCTTGAACTTCGAAGGCACGGTCTCGATGAACGACGACTGCATGTTGACGTTGAGCAGCTTGGCCAGTGTCTTGCTAGGCACAGAGTCTATCTCGCCGTACTCGTCCTTCAGGTCGCGTCCCTCGTTGTTCCACCATGTCTCCAGTGCCTCGTTGGTAGGTACGATCAGCGCACCAGCATCGTAGTGCAGGTCGTAGTCCATGGTGTTGGTGTACATATAGGTGGTCTTGCCGGGATCGAATGCCAGCAGGTCGGTCACGTAGTCGGTACCGTCAGGCGTAGGATAGCTCAGCTGTCCGTTGGCCATCCTGGCATCCTGCCTGTTGAAGTATCTCATCACGTAGGCTGAGTCTTCCTTCTGGTAGATACGGTTGTACTCAGTGGTGAACTCGTTGGAGAGATAGGGAGCCGAGAAGCGGTCCATCAGGCGCGACCACTCCGAGAGGTCGTCGTGCTGGCGCAGAATCTCAGCCATGCTGGGCGACGACTCCACCACGCCGTTCACCTTGTGGATGTAGCCGTTCTTACAGGTGATATCGGACTCAACAACCTTCTTTCCGTTGATCCAGCTGTCGGCAATCGAGTTCGACTGGTGGTTGGTCAGGATCTCCAGGTCGCTGTCGGTAATCTTGTTGTACTTCATGAACGGGGGCAGGAAGTGGATCATGGGTGCTGCATCTTCCGAGAGGAACATGGGTACAGCCTTCCCACGCGTGCGCAGTTTGTCCCAGTACTGCGTTCTTGGCATCGCCGACACGGGCATGATGTAGACAGAGTCGTAGATGCTGGTAGCCGTCAGTCGGCGCATGGCCTTGCCTTCTTCGGGGGGATAGCCGCTCACGTTCGACATGAGCGCAATGAGGTAGGCATTGTTGATCATGGCATTGTTCAGCATGAGCTTCTTTCGTGCTTCCGACATCTGCTCATACGAGCGAATGCCCCACTGGTTGGTGGCATACCACTCCTTGAACGCATCGTCGTCAGCCGGGAAGAGCGTCTTCGAACCTGTCTGGCGCAGCACGTCTGTCTGCCCGAGGTCGTCAATGAGGCGCAACATGTTGGTGTACTTTCCTTCTTCCTGCAACCGCTCGTAGATAGAGTTGCCCAGCCATCCCGGCTGTCCGGTGAGCACTTCGTGGTCTTCATCCTTACACGAATGCAGCACGCTGGCACCTATCAGTAGCGTGCAGGCAGCCAAAGCCACCCGTCGTCCTTGCTTAATGATAGTTTTTCGCTTCATAGTTTTGATTTTAAATTGTTATTGTTAGTATGTTATTGTTGTTATATGTGGAGCCCGGGTAGTCCGGGCGTTGGTTTCTTGTTTGGTGGTCAGAACAGGTGTTCCGACAGGAGTCTGCTTTTATTATAAAAGTGGTTTAGTCAAAAAGCTGATTTGCTAACAGAATAGCATGGGTCAGTGATTGCGGTGTTTCAGATTTCGAAAAACGAAGGAACCGGAGACGGGCTTTTTCGTCCCGCCCCCAGTCCCTTTTCATTCAGAGATTGGTTTGTTTGTTGTTAACCATTATTCTTACTTGCGAACCTTCTTAACGACGACA
>Ga0326514_10001085_pt1 | contig 17859 bp, 21 predicted proteins | sample 3_2548_0518_D_FD_203653 | JGI IMG/M metagenome (GOLD analysis project Ga0326514, IMG submission 203653) | Bovine rumen microbial communities from UC Davis, California, United States - 3_2548_0518 | ecosystem: Host-associated > Mammals > Digestive system > Stomach > Rumen | place: USA... | reverse complement strand
TGAAGGCTTCCGCAGATGAACCCGTGCAGGAAGATGGAGCTGGCGAAGAGCCCGCTGAAGAGTCTGCACATGATGAATTTGCGCTGACAAGCAACGTCATTGATGAAATCTGCCGTGCGCTCGGAGAAGAGAAAGTCCAGTGCGAATGGGGAGAACACCCCAGATACTGGTACGTTGATTGCGATCTCGAAGCGAATCAGGTTTATTGCTGGGACACTGGCGATTGGCTGCTCTATGGCTTCACATACACGATGGACGGAGACAATGTGCGCATTGACTACGAGAGCAAACAGCGCAAGAAGTATGTTATTGCCGACTTCGACGAAGGCGAGCAGGCATCTCCGTTTGCTGATGTGTATGCCAAGATGGAGCAGAAGATTCATGAGAACTCCGAACTGGAGGCCAAGTACCAGACAGCCTCCGACACAATTACGACTATGGAATCTGAGCTGGGCGAACTTCGCAAGTTCAAGGCTGATGCTGATAAGGCTCGCAGAGAAGACGAGCTGACTCATATGTTTGAAGAGTTCAGCGACCTGGTCGGTGTCGAGGCTTTTGAGGCTCTGCGTGAGAACAACGATGATTATGACGTGGAGGCGCTCAAGGAAAAGTGCTATGCGATTCGTGGTAAGAACGTGAACGTAGCGAAGTTTGCTTTGGAGAGTACGACTCCGAAGCTCAAAGTTTCAAAGTCCGCTGATGATGCGGAATATGAGGATGACCCTTACGGCGGCGTAGTCGCTAAGTTTGGTGTCAGACATTCTTGATTACAGGAGGAATATTATATGGCTAAGCATGGTGTTGTCCGTACCGACAATATGGCCGGTACTGACGTTCGCGCCGATCTCGTTTCTATCGAGTATCTTGGCGCTAATGGGCAGACTGAAACTGCCATCGATAACGGCTGCGTGCTGAAGGTTGGTCCCCTGAAGGGTGACGCCACCAACGGCTACGAGCGTGAAATTTATGTTGGTTCCGCCCCTGCGGCGAACACGAACCGTGACGAGGTTGTTCTCGTTTGCTCCCCCGAAGTTATGTACGACGAGCGGCTGCGCAGTCTCGCTGATTTCTACAACGAAGCTGGTCAGCCCTGCCGTGGCTATCGGTTCCATCGTGGCGGCATTTTCTCCGTCACTAAGGAAGTGCTGGATGGCGTTGCTACCCCCGCTATTGGCAATATTGTCGAGCTCAAGGCTGGCATTAAGATGAACGTTGTTGCCTCCGCCACTTCTGGCTCCACCGTTATCGGTGAGATCATTGCGATTGACGTTGTCGGTCCTCACACCTATTACGTCGTTCGCATTGCCTAATTTAACAGGAGGTAAGAACAATGGACGAAATGAGAGATATTGTTAAGCTCGCGGTCGATAACTACAAGGGCTGCGTGCAGAAGTACTCCGCTTCCGAGGCGAATGAGACCCTGCGGAATGCGCTGATTGCCGCCAACAACGGCTCTACCACTCTGAACTATCGTGACATCCGCGACGGCAAGTGCGCCGGTCTGTTTGCTCTGATCGAAGAGATTCTTGACGCTACTGTCGTTGATGGTCTGATGGAGAGCGACCTGTTCAATAAGTTCGTTGACTACCGCAACGTCGCTCTTGGCGACAAGCCCGTCTTCGTTACCGAGGACAGCGAGCTGTTCGTCGTGGCTGAGGCCGCTGACGGCACTCAGGGACTGCGTCGTCAGCGTCTGGACGGCAAGCACGAGTACACAATCCCCACTTCCTTCAAGGCTGTGCGGATTTATGAGGAGCTGAATCGTGTTCTGGCTGGTCGTGTTGATTTCAACGAAATGATCAACAAGGTCGCCCAGTCTTTCGAACAGCAGATTCTGAACGAGATTTATACTCTGTTCTACAACATTTCCGCCGCTGATATCGGTGGTTCTGTCTACGTCGTGACCTCTGGTTCCATGGACGAGGAAGAGCTGCTGACTCTGGTCGAGCATGTTGAGGCCGCCGCCGGTGGCAAGACTGCTACAATCGTTGGCACTAAGGCTGCTCTGCGTAACCTGTCCGGTATGCAGACTGACAGTGTTGATTCCAAAAACGACCTGTACCACAAGGGCTTCCTTGGCTGGTTCTACGGCACTCCTACCCTGGCTATCCCCCAGCGTCATAAGATCAACTCCACTACTTTCGTTATGCCTGACGATGTGCTCATCATCATGGCTGGCGATATGAAGCCCGTGAAGTTTGTCTATGAGGGTGAGCCTCTGGTTATCCCCGGCGATCCTCTGACCAATGCGGATCTGACTCAGGAGTTAACTTACGCAATCGCTGCGTGAATAGCTCACGTTCACAGAAATGTGTTCGATAAGAAACCTATTGAATTGCTGGAAACCCCTAAAGCTCATATTACTACAACGTAATGGTGAAACATACATAAGCGTGAAAGTTGCGAAAGCAGAAAGAAAATATGAGATTGTGTAAGGTTAAAACCTAAGCATTGACAAATGGGCAATCAGCAGCCAAGCTCCGAATAGGAGAAGGTTCAACGACTATCCCGCTATAGGGAGTAGGGCGCAAGTTATTGGCGTTCGAAGTGGTAGGCACCCATGTTGGGTGAAGATATAGTCTATGCTTTACCGAAAGGTAAAGGTGCGCTTATGCGCCGGTACGGTTTAACGAGCCGAATATAATCATTATATTGCAAATTCATACTAATGGAAGTGTTACGTTATTTTAAAAGATTTGACTGGTAAGCGATTTGGTCGCCTTACCGTATTATCAAGAGCACCTGATAGAGTTCAGAATTCTGGGCGGCATCGTGTTATGTGGAATTGTGTGTGTGACTGCGGGAATAAAAGAGTTGTGTATGGAGATAATTTAAAGAAAGGTGTAACACAATCCTGTGGTTGTTATCAAAAAGAATTACAATCTGCCAAGCAAAAGACACATGGTGAAACAGAAACAAAACTTTATGCCGTATGGTGTTCTATGAAGGCAAGGTGCTTCAGGGATACTACTACACATTACAAATATTATGGTGGGCGTGGTATCACCGTATGTAACGAATGGGTATCATCATATGAGGCGTTCAGAGAGTGGGCATATGAAAATGGCTATTATGAGAATGACAACCGTGAATGCACATTAGACAGGATTGACGTAAATGGGGATTACTGTCCAAGTAATTGCAGATGGGTTGCTGACGTTGCGCAGGCCAACAACCGAAGAAGCAATCGTATCTATGCATACAACGGTGAAGAACACAATGTAACTGAATGGGCTCATATTATCGGAATTGATCCTAAGACATTGTTCTCAAGAATCTATAGCGGTATGGATTTTGAGAAGGCTATAAATAAAAAATAAAATGCAATAATAATGATTATGTACCGAATATCACAGATTTGTTCGGCGAGCGCTACGGCCTCGGTATCGTCCTGAACGGTGGCAAGAACACCGGCATGGGCCGTTACGAGTTCGCTTAATTAACAAGTGTTCAATACATAGACGGCGGGGCATCAAGCCCTGCCGTCGCACATAAGAAATGAAAGGAGTTTAATAATGGCTACCAAGAAGAAGACAGACTCTGTTGTCGAGACAGAGACGGAGCAGGTTGTGCAGGAAGAGAAGAAGCCTGTGAAGATTATCCCGAAGGAAGTTGACTTGCACGAATATATCCCGGTTCGTAACGGTTCTCAGGGCAGGCTGGTTTATATCAGCAAGCGTACCGGCGAACGGTTTGTTTGGGAGGAGTTCGGCGATACGCAGGAGATGGAACTTCAGGAACTTCGTAATGCAAAGGCTTCCAGCAAGAAGTTCTTCGAGCGCAACTGGTTTATGTTTGATAAGGACTATAACTGGGTAATTGACTATCTCGGTCTCAAGTCCTTTTATCGGCATTCAATCAGCGTCGAGGGGTTTGATGAGCTTTTTACCAAGAGTCCCGCCGAAGTTAAGAAGATTTGCGGCGAGTTGTCTGCCGGTCAGAAGCGGTCCGTTTCATACCGTGCGAGGCAGTTGATTGCCGAAGGTGGAATTGATTCCATGAAGGTTATTGCCGCTCTTGAGGAAGGTCTCGGTGTCGAGTTAATCGAACGGTAAGGAGGGGTGCATATGAGCATTCCTTATGACGCTTTTGTGGGTGCGTTTTTAAGTAAGATTACCGAATTCGAGCTTTTGGAATTGGCGCAAGAAGAGCGAGAGGAAGCTGTCGATGGTTATATGAAGCGTGCTATCAGCCGCTTCAAGAAAATTTGTCGTGTTGATTTAACTACCACTGGAAATGATACAGAACGTTCATTCGATGTTGACATTCCTGACGAAGACGTTGATGAGCTTGTTGATATCATTTCCGACGGGATGGTTGCGCAGTGGCTTAAGCCGTATGTGAACCAGCAGGAACTTTTGACCAACGTGATGAACACACGTGATTTTATCACGTACTCTCCAGCCGAACTTAATCTGCGTGTCGGGAACGCATATAAGGCTGCGAGCAAAGAATACACACAGTTGATTCGTGAGTACAGTTATAATCACGGCGACTTAACGGATTTGCACATATGATGCATGATACTGTCATTAACACTCCAGTGAATAGTGAGCTTGTAGCAAACTATTTTAAATCTCTCGTAAATCATTTCTTTAAGATTCTCCCGATACGAGAGAAGGAAGAGGGCTCTCTCCAGACATATATCAGCAGTCTGCAGGTCGAGATTGCTGGGTTCAGAACGTTCCTTATTGAAATCAAAGATAATTCTGATTTCATGAAGCTGTTCTCTATCCTTCAGTTTCTACATGACAATACCGACTGCGATATGGGCGTGATGCGGAGGGAGGTGTTCCGGGCAATCAATCTGTGCAATCGCCTGCATGACACCTATGTGCGTGGGGGTGATGACAGATGAACGTTTGGGACTCTTACGAAACTCGAATTGAAACGCTTGGTGGTACGAAGCGCGGAACGTCCAAGAAGAGAGAGATTCGGTACGTTCACAATAAGCTCCCGGATAACTTGTCGTATCAGTTGGTGACATTGTTTGACCCTGCGCATACCTATAACATTGAATCAACAGAGATGCAGAACGCCGCTGTTGAGCAGAACGTTGCGATTATTAACTCGGACAATCTGAATGAGAAGTATATCTTCTCGATGCCGGGTGAAGATATCGAGTGCGGAAGCGTTATCCATTGGATGGATAACTACTGGCTGGTCGATGAAAAGGATGCGAATACGACGCTTTATACGAGAGCGAAACTCTTGCAGTGCAACTACCTGCTTCGGTGGGTAAACAACAACGATGAGATTTGCGAGCAGTGGTGCATGATTGAAGACGGAACGAAATACCTTACGGGGGAATACGAGGATAGACCGAGAAGGTTATGTCCGCTTGCGCAGAAATGCGCTTGAATAATAATCTGTCGAATTGCTGGAACACCCTTAGAGCTATATACACTACAACGAAGTTTTGAAATAAAAGCAATCGTGAATGTTTGAGAAGTATATAGATTGGGCAATCAGCAGCGAAGCCTCGAATAGAGGAACGTTCAGAGACTATCCGAAAGGAGTAGGGATAAAACCCGAAGCGGCAGACATCCGAAAGGATGAAGATATAGTCCGTGCTTTATCGAAAGGTAAAGGGAGAAATCCGTTGATTAAGTAGAAATAAGGAAAGGAAGGAGATGTCATATGAAATCGTATGAAGATTATTCTGGTTCAAGATTCGGCCGATGGACAGTCATTGAAGAGGCAGAGCCAAAAATGTACAACGGGAGACGGTTGCGCATGTGGAAATGTGTATGCGATTGCGGCACTATACGTAATGTAAAAGAACAATCGTTAAAAAGCGGCAAGTCAAAATCCTGCGGATGCTATCATAGCGATATTATGCATGAAGTTGGGAAAGTTAATACTACACATGGGCAGGCCGATACAAGGCTTTATAGAATTTATAAACATATGATTCGCCGTTGTACAGACGAAAACGATTTGCGATATGAAATCTACGGCGGAAGAGGAATAACGATATGTTCCGACTGGGATTCATTTGAAAATTTTGCAAAGTGGGCGGCTGAATCTGGATACTCAGACGAACTGTCTATCGACAGAATTGATGTAAATGGAAATTATTCTCCGGACAATTGCAGATGGGCAACCCCACATCAGCAGTCAGTGAATAGGCGCACTACAAAGTTTTACGAATATAACGGGAAGTGTATGTGTATTGCTGAGTGGGCGAAAGAATATAACATACCGTATAAAAAACTCCACAAGAGACTATATTCTGGGTGGAGTATTGAGCGGGCTCTTACTACTTAATCAATAACAAATCAGAGACACTTTATAGTTACTCGCGGTGATACACGTGTTTACATGACAATCTCTCGCAATGACCAGACAAAGCTTCTCGGTCGTGAGAACAGATTTATTCTGGATGATCCGGAATCTCCGTTCAGAATGACCTATGCACTTACGAAGCCTTTGAAGCTCGGTTGGACATATAACAACAAAGGCATCTACAAATTTGTTCTTCAGGAAGTTCAAACTACTGATGACGATAATGTTGAACTCGGGATTGCCGATTACTACAAACATTTCCCACGTGATGACGACGATGGGAATGATTCTGGAGACGGCGGCAATTCTACAGGCAACGGAAAGAAGGTGTGGTTGTAAATGCAGCTTCAAGACTTTTATGACTATAAGAATCAGCTTATGCACGATTTGCTGACGAATGAAAAAATTGTGCAACTACTTGATGAAAATGTCCAGCTTGCAAATGCGGATACACTTGCGTACAAGCAGGTGTTCCCGTTTGAGTATGTGCCGGAGACGGTGCAGGAAGCTGACACGTTTATCTGTTTTGATGTGGACGTTCTTGAGTCCTACAATAAAACATATCTTTTACCTGTGCTTTATGTGTGGGTGTTCTCCCACAAGAGCAAGCTTCGTCTTCCGGAAGGTGGTGTCCGGCCCGATGCGCTTTGCTCTGAAATTTGTAAAGCTATAAACGGAAGTAAGGAATATTGTCTCGGAGAACTGAACTTGTTTTCTGCGAAAAGATTTGCGCCTATGACGGATTAGAAATAGTCCCTGTGCGATTATCGCACTGATAACCCATTGAATTGCTGGGAACTCCTTAGAGATATACCAACCACAACATACGGATGAAATATACCGAAGTGTGACGGTTCGAAAATGGTGTATATTGGACAATCAGCAGCGAAGCCTCGAACAGAGGAACGTTCAACGACCATCCCGAGAGGGAGTAGGCGGGTATACCGCCGAAGCGGTGGGTGCCTATATGGTAATGATATGGTCTACTCTCAATAGAAATATTGAGTATAAGGTATCAGGGTAAATGCTTGTCATTCCGTGGCAAGGAGGTTAGCAAGTTCTACGACCCATCAAGAACTATTCCCGAAAACAGAAAGAACGGCCCTAATTAATGCCGTCTCTTAATTTGCTTTATCGTACCGAGTATGCAATCAACGACAAGATCAGTATCAAGATTCCAACAGTCGGCGAAATCCTCGAAAATGAGGACGAATATTACGGGCTTGTTTCCGTACTGACAGCGATGCCGATAGACATGATGTGTCAGTTGGACGATGTTGGTATCGACTTCACTACGGTTAGCGAATACGAGTTGTTTCTTTTAATGTTCAGCGGAATTAAATCGCAGGACACGCATCTCGTATTCGGCGATCTCGATCTATCAAAGTTCAAGCTGGCTTCACGCGAGGACAGCGGGGACGTTGTCCTTGTGGATGACGAGAACGATATTGTGATTGATAGGTTTGTGCAACGGCAGATTGCGGCGACGCTGAGAAAAATACACCACCTGGAGAAGAATCGCCGTAAGCCCGGTAATGAAGAAGCAAAAGAATATATGCTTCAAAGAGCAAGGGAGAAGCAGAAGCGTGCAAAGCGTAGAACTACAAACTCCCAGCTTGAAGCATTCATAGTCTCGATGGTAAATACGGAACAATTCAAATACGATTTTGAAGGGACAAAAGAACTTTCCATTTATCAATTTAACGAGAGTCTCCGACAAGTTATCAAGAAGATAGACTATGACCATAGAATGGGCGGTGTCTATGCTGGCACCGTTAATGCCAAGGAATTGAAGAAAGAAGATTTGACTTGGCTATCTACAACAAATTCCAAAGAATAGGAGGAATAAAGCATGATTAACGATCTGATTATCACTTCGCTTGAGACTATCTCTGCGTTCGACATCACTACTGGTGCGTACCTTTTCACAATCGACGAACTGCAGAATGCTTCTCTCGCACAGAGCCAGGACTCCACAGATATCACCGGTAAGGGTGGCCGTAAGCTGGCTACGCTGAAGCGCAATAAGGCTGTTACCATCAGCGGTTCCAACGGCATGGTTTCTTGCGGTCTGCTTGAGCTCCAGTCTGGCAGCAAGTTCGAGAACAAGGCCACCGAGGTTATGTGGTGCGACTACCTGACTGTTGACTCCAACCACGAGGCTACTACCAACTGGAAGGCTATCGGTACTGCCGGTTCTGAGATTGAAGCTTGCTATGTGAAGAGCGCCGACGGCACTATCAGCACCCAGCTCACTCAGGATTCTGCTGCTTCTGCTGGCAAGTTCGCTTATGCTCCTGCCACCAAGAAGCTGACCTTCCACACCGATATCGCTGCTGGCACCGAAGTCATGGTGTACTACAAGCGCAAGATTACTGCCGACGTGCTGTCCAACCAGTCCGACGTGTTCGCTGGCAAGTGCGTCCTGTACATCGACGCTCTGGCCGAGGACAAGTGCGCCAACGTGTATCGCGTGCAGTTCTACATCCCCAAGGCTGACTTTAACGGTGAGTTCACCTTCGAGATGGGCGACAACCAGACTGTCCATGCGTTTGAGGCCCAGGCTCTGGCTGGTGCTTGCGGCGCTGCTGGCACCCTGTGGACTTACACCGTGTTTGGCGCTAATACTGCCGACTACGCATAATTAGGGAGTTCGTATATGGCTACTGGTACTCGCATTTGTAAGGTCTGCGGCGAGGAGTATCCTTACTGTAGGACGGAGCGCAGAGCGGATATCTTCCGCTGGCAGGACGTAGCTTGTTGCCCGGAGCATGGCGCTATCTATTTTGAAAGGGTTGCTATTGCTCGTGGTGAACTGCCTGCTGATACTGATAAGCCCGCCGAGGAGAAGGCTCCTGTCGAGAAGAAGCAGGAGCGGGAACCGAAGAGGAAGGCGAAGTCTAATAACAAAGACTAAAACAATTGGGCTGCATTCCATGTGGGGTGCAGCCCGTTCTCCCGTGGGGTGGTTTTCTGGAAAAGACAAAGTATAACGTAGACAAGGATATAGCAAAGAGAACATATGACGATATCGTTTTTGACTCTGTGCTTGAAATGAAATATTACAGAGACGTTGTTCTTCCGTTGATGGAAAGCGGTGAAATCACAAAATGTGAACTGCAAAAGAAATACGTCTTGCAAGAAGGGTTTACCCACGACGGAATGAAAGTCCGCCCAATTACATACGATGCTGATTTTTATCTTGAATACAGCGACGGACATTCAGAAATAATTGATGTAAAGGGTTGCCCGGATACTACCGCAAAGTTAAAGCGGAAATTGTTTTGGCATCAGTTCCCGAATGATAACTATATTTGGGTTACATATATTAAGAAGTACGGCGGATGGGGCCGGTACGATGAATTTAACAGAATGAGAAAACTTGAGAAGAGAGCTAAAGGAGGAAAACGCAATGGCGACAAAGTTGAAGAAGAACGGTAAGATTTCGGTCGGCGATTTTGAAAAGGCAGCTATGGGCGAGTATGTGCCTACTACTACAATTGAGTGGCGTGGGTTGACAATTGACGTGAAGAAGACGCTCAGTCTTGATGAGATGGTGGCGTTCACACAGAACGTCGTTCGATCTTGTTTCGACGCAGAGCGGACTTCATATCATCCTGAGATGAAGGACATGGCGGTGCGCTCTATTCTTCTTGGATTTTATACAAATCTTACTCTGCCAAGCGGGCTGAATAGACTTTATGATATTCTGTATTGCACTGATATTGTCGATATGGTTTATTCCACAATCAATCAGAAGCAGTTTGAGGTTATGATGATTGCGGTTGACAACCAGATTGATTATATTGCCAATTCCAATATCGAGTCTGTTACGAAGCAGGTCAACGCTATGAGTGATATGATCGAAGGGCTTGGAGAGAAGTTTAAGGGTGTGTTTGATGGGGTTAGCCCCGATGATATTAAGAAGACGCTTTCTGCGATTGGAGAAGGCGGGATTGATGAGGGTAAGCTGATTCAGGCATATCTGGATAAAACAAAGAAAGATGGCGAGTAATCGCTGATAGAGCAGAATAGAAGCATCGTTTGATACGATGCTTCTTTTTACCTTTTGATATTTTGAATAGGAGGTTGCGGGATGGGAGCTATTAAGATGTTATCCGCTAATGACGTGAAACGGATTGCGGGTATCTCTGGCAGACAATATAAGAAAGTTCAATGGCATTCGGCGGAAATCATCGTGCGTCCGTTCTTGACAATCGATGAGTATATGGAAGTTGTAAAGCAGATTATGTGCGATTGCAAAGGCCCGGACGGGAAGATTGTGTTGGAGCTTATAGATTTTGCGATACGGATGAACGTTATATGCGCATACGCCGCTGTAGAACTTCCGGACAATATGCGTGATTTATATTATATCATTTATACATCTGATCTGTACAGCACGATTATTTCAGCCGTGAATAAGAATCAGATTGAAGAGATCGCAAGTGCGGTATATGCCAACGTTTTTTCGGGGTGCCAAAATGGAAACAGTTTATGACGACATCGACAAATTGATAGAAGACATCAGAAAGAAGAGAATGATCTTCGCTGAAAAAGCGCTGAAACTTATGGGGGCTGAAACGGAGAAGGCAGTGCAGGTGGCCGAGCGTGAATTCGGTGCTTACCAGCAAAAAAGAATCAAGGAAATCTTCGAAGACGCTGTGACGAGATTTTACGATGATTACGAACCGTCAATGTATGATAGAAAGGGCAACAAACAAACAAAGTCTCACGGTTTATACGATGTGCTCGATATGCAGACGCAAGGAAACGGCATGGTAGTGTATGGCGACGATTATTTGGGATTGTTTGACCGCAGTAAAATGCACACAGGAAGAGATCGTGACACCGGTCCGGCAGCCGATTTATTTGATAAGGTTTTTATCGAAGGTTGGCACGGCGGTGCAAAGGGTATTTCCGGTGAAAAGGAAGGTATCTGGGGAAAACATCCGCATAGTGGCGATGGGTATTATCGAACTGCCGGAATGATTACATTGCCAGATTCTGGTAAAAGCGTGTTGCATAAATGGGGAGCGTGGGGTAAAAAGGCCGAACAAATGGAAACGTCTCCATATGATATTATCCGACAGAATCTTGATGAAGCAGAAGTAAAGAACGGCGATTTTGATACGGTATATAACGATGTTGTAAGTAAACATAATGATGAAGCCATGAAGCGAGTTGAGAAGGTGTTACCATTACTTGCAAAAGATGTTTTATAAGACGGTGGTGAAGTAAATGGACCAAATAAATAGAACTACAGTTATAAATAACAGGCTGGAATGGAGAGATCAGGCGTTGGTAGATGATCTTACCAGTCAGCTTAAGGAACAAAAAGAATTATTAAAAAGTGAAAGAGAAGAATCTGACTCGCTCAGGAATTCTTTTGAAGCTGCGAGAGAAGAGATAGAGCGATTAAACAATGTTATAGAAGATATGAAACGCGACAGCGGCGTCGCGTTCCTTGAGGAAGAACTTGAGAGGTTTAAAGATACCGCAAAAAGATCTGCGCAGGAATTTCAATCGTTCCTTGAAACAATGAAACTGGACGACTCATGGGGGTCGAACAGAGACATGTGGCAGGGATACTTTGATGAAATTAACGATGGGTGTAAGACAACATCAGAAGCTATACTTGATTTAAAAATGAACTGGACGAGCCTGATTGAAGAAAAGTGGAAGGAGTCTGGCGGATTATTCGACCAGGAAATGGTTCAGTCGTTCAGCAGCTCGTTGGAAGAACTTAAGACTTCCATAGAGTATGTACATGAGAGTCTGCGTGAAATTGCGGCGAACGGTATCCCAGCATCGTCTGGTGCAGGTGCGTCTGGCAATGCTGGAATTCAAAACATTACAGAATTATTTGAAATGATTGAGGCTTCTGCAGGCCGTATGTCAGACAGCGCAAGAGAAGCGTATGAGCCAGTAACAAATCTTGTTAGAGCGATTTCTGAATATGTTAATCTTGACAGTACGAAGATCCTCGGGCTTTCGCAGACATTTAAAAATATTGGCAATATTGGTGCTGGAAATTACGGGACAAAGACGATTGACAATATTGTGCGTCTTGTTACGCAGCTTCGGACTATAACAGATCGTGATATCAAACCAATCAGATTTGATTTCACAGGGTTGAACGAATTAAGTGTTCGCAAAACTTCGCTTGAAAATATCGTAAAATATTTACCATCGATTGCGAATATAAACGCCGAAAATGTTCAGGCCGTTGCCGGTATTGACTGGAGTAATATCAGCAATATAAAGGTAAGCAAAGGAACTCTCGAAAGTATTGCGCAGTTCACCGATGCTGTTTTAAAACTGGCAGATGCACAGAGTAAAATTAGTGTTGCAACTCCAACGGTCGAAAGTGGCAGTCTTAAAGCGGAATCTGAGCAGTTCAAGGAAGTTACTGCCGAGAGTGAAGCGCATGTTGATTCGATGGAGAAGGCCGCTAACGCTGAAGAACGAAAGGCTAATGTCTCAGATAAGGTTGTTGCCGGTCTTAAGACGGAAGAAGCAGCTATGGGAGAAGCGACTGCTGAAACAGAACATCATGTTGATGTTATGGCAGAACTTGAGAAGGAAGTCGTTGATCTGCCGACAAATCTTGAAAAGATCAGGGCGGCACTTCGCAGAGAAGGCGTCGATTCTTCTTACGCGGAAAAGATCGCGGAAGACTTTGGGAATCTTGAAGGCAAGATCGACAAGGTAACGGTCGGCGCACAGGTATTCGGCGATAACGTACGGCGTGTAACTGGCGTTGCAATTACAGAAGTCAACAATCTTGGTGATACAATCAAGAAGGTCTTAGACTATGAGTACCAGCTAAATGATGAAGGCGGTTATAATCTTACCGCTACGCATATGGCTGATACTTCTACAATCAATTACGGTAAGCATGAGAAGCTTGCTGTAGCAGATGCTGCCAAGAAGGAAGAAGAAGCTTTCGAGAGTGCAAAGCGTGCTGTTCTCGCTTACAGCTCTGCAATGAAAACATACGTTAGCGTCAAGGGTGATATTGTAAGAAGCGGCGATGTGTTTTCTGCGCAGAATCAATCTCTACAAGGTACTGCTAATATCCTGACGCAGACGACAGCGGTATATAGAGAGCTTACTTCTGCGGAGAACTTGAATAATCTCTCTGAAGAGCACAAAATTGAAATTTCACGTAGAGTAAAGAAAGCTGAAGAAGACCTTACGATTGCTCTCGAAAAGAGAGAGAATAAAGAAAAGTCTTCGTCCAATAAACAGGCTGAAATTGATTCATATAATAATGCCGTGAACGCTATTACCAGATATTATAAGGCGTTAACAGAAGTTTCTCAGGCTGGTAACAATGTTATGTTTGACGGCAATAAGTGGGTTTCTCTCAGTTCTGACTATGACGAACTTGCAAACAAACTGAATAGTACAAAAGCTGCGTTTGAAGGCGTTACTGACGCAATGGATAAAGGCAAGTTCTCGGAAGAACAATATGCCAAACTTACTGAAAAGATACAGGACGGTATTGTTAATCAGAGACTCGCAGAGGGAAGGGCCGCAAAGCAAACTGCCAGAGAAGTCGAGCAGGCTGCAAAGGAGAAATACGACGCAGAGAAGAATTGCACGACTGCTTTAACAGAAGGTGAGGCGATTCTCCGCAATTACTCTGCTGCGGAGAATAGTCGGAACGAATCGAGCCGAAATGCATATCGAAATCTTAAAGAGTCAACCGAAGAATTGCGAAGGGCACAAAGTACATACGACGGTACGACAAAGGGTGCTGAAAAACTCGAAGCGGCAACAAGGAAATATAATCTCACACTTAAAGAGTCGAAGCGTGTAATTGTTGCAAACGGGGATAGCGTTCAGTCGTTCGGTGACAAACTCAAGTCTGCATTCAAGACACTGTCGATGTATTTCAGTATGTCAAGAATCATCATGTCTGTGTATCGTGAAATCCGTAAGATGATTTCGACGTCGATTGAGCTTGATCAGACGATGACACAACTTCGTATTGTTACAAAAGCATCGAATGACGAGATGCAGAGATTTGGTGAGACGGCGGCTGCTTCTGCGAAGAGAATTGGTGCAAGTATTACCGACTTGACGAGCAGTGCTACAACGTTCGCAAGACTTGGCTATACAATGGATGAATCGTCCTTGCTTGCTGAGTATACAACGATGTTGCAGAACGTCGGTGATATCGATGTGTCTGATGCACAGGATGCTGTTACTGCTATTGTCAAGGCGTTCAGTGACGAGGTAAAAGATATCAACAATATCGAGACTGTAATGGACAAACTTGTTGTTGTGGGTGAGAATATTGCCCAACGGCGTAGTAATACGTCGAAAGAAATAGGCTATATCGGTCAAAGGCGGGTTGGTTTTATCGCCCAGACCGAGGAAAGACTTAGTGCTTGAATTATAATATATATGGCAAAGTGACGAAATAAAAAATATAATTCAAACACTATTTATCCGTAGAGACTGTAATGGCTGATACGGTAACATATCAGCCTTCGCCTATCCCCCTTGTGATATAGGGGTGAAGATCCAGTCCGAACTTGCGTATAAGCCAAATAAGCGCAAGAGGTAGGCCGAAAGACCTACCCGCCATATATTTGTATGGTATGTAAGGGCAATAGCCCTGAAAGTAACATCATTTGAATAATTTCCCAATTTCAGTTTCGCAGATTGCAGAGGGTATGAATAACGCCTCGTCAGCTCTTAGTGCGGCTGGTAATACCTTTAATCAGTCAGTTGCGCTGTTAACGGCAGCAAATGTCACGATCCAGAATGCCGCAAAGTCCTCAACCGGTCTTCGCACAATTGCGGCTCGTTTGAGAAATACAACTGCAGAGCTTGACGAACTCGGCGAGACAATGACGTCTGCAAAATATGATGAGCTTGTGCAGATGCTTACAGATGCCAAGGTCAGCTTGATGGACGTCAACGGAGAATATAAGAGCACTTATGAAATTATGAAGGGTATTGCTGAGCAGTGGGATAATATGACGAGCGGCGAACAGGCTGCTCTTGCCACTGCTGTGTCTGGCAAACTTGTGCCAGGGCGTATAGAAATGTGCGCCTAACAACATATTTAATTGCAGGTAAATCCTAAAGCCTTGCACCACAACAGCGGAGAAATCACGCTGTGACGGTACGAAAGTAGAAACAACGCAAGGATGAGATATGGTGGAAACTCCTAAGTCTTATTATAATGGAAGCTCTGCAGCGAAGCTCCTAAATCGAAAGATATGGAGAACGTTCAACGACCATCCCGTAGGATGCGATGCATCAATAGGAGTACGGCGCAAATGAATGGCGTGGGTGAAATCCCCTTAAATGGAAAAGGTATGCCCCAAACGGGTAAAGCCGTGGGTGAAGAAATGGTCTATTCTCATGTGAAAGCATGAGCGGGTTACGTTATATATTGAACAATTTATGAAGGAATATTTCAACGTATCATCGATAAGGATGATGCGCTTTCTTTATGCGCTGGGGTTTGCTAAAGAAAGTTATTTTGATAAGAACGGGAAAGAACGGTGGCGGTTTGAGAAGACTGACAGGCTTTTGGAGTCTGTAGATTTTTATAAGGAGATGCGCCGCCGGAATGGATATAGCTAATGGAAGGGAGTTGTACATATGGCGAGGCCAGATAGTTTTTCAAAAGAAGAAATAGAGTTTATCAGAGAAAATTATTCATCTATGTCGTGTGACGAATTGATGAATGGTTTATACAAAATTAGTGGCGTTACGAGAAGCGTACAATCGATTAGGTCTAAAGCCGCATATCTCAACGTAAAGAAAGAAAATATGCGCAATTGTTCTTACACTCCAGAGGAAGACGAGCTTATTGCTGACGTGTATGAAATGTCGGACGAGGGCTCACTTGAGGAAAACATAAGAACGATGATTTCAGAAAAGATGCCACATAGAACATATAAGTCCGTACAGATTCGGGCTGCGCGTTTGGGTATTCACCTGCGTAAGCCGTGGACGGATGAAGATATAAAGTTTTTAAAAGATAATTATTATACGATGTTTACGGAAGATTTGGCTGATGCGCTTGGGAGAACAATGAACTCTATCTACCTTATGGTAAGGAAGATTGGGTTGAAGGGCGCACCACGGTCAATGTACTCGGCAGAAGATATAGAGTTTGTGAAAGAACATTATTTGGAAATGAGCGATGAAGAGATTGGGCGTGTTTTGCACAGGGCCGGGCAGAGCATTAAAGAAATGCGTAGAAAACTACAATTATATAGAAGAGACCCAGATGCTGGGACAAACTACAAGAATATCATGGCATTTATCCAAAGGCATAATTCTGAATGGAAGAAAAGATCAATGGAGGCTTGCGGATTTAAGTGTGTTCTGACCGGAGAAGACTTCAACGACATTCATCATCTATACGCAAAGAATATGATCCTCGATAAAGTTCTTAAAGATCTATCAGTCCCATATGATCTTGATATAAATAATTGTAGCGATGATATAAAAGAATCTATCTTACAAGGATATTTGCGAGAGCAAAGCAAGTATCCACTTGGCGTGTGTGTAACAGAAATGACACACCACAACTTCCACGTTTTATATGGGTTTGGGAATAATACGCCTGAACAATTCTATGAATACGCCAAAATGTTTCCCCAGAACAGATTGGCGGATATTAAATTACAGTAAAATAATCATAACGTAACCGGGCAATAGTTATGACATTGCCGAATTTTTTTGACTCGACAGCAAGCAGTATTCTTCTCCATAATCGAAAACTTCAAAGAAGCCGAGGGTGCCATGTCCCGAATGGAGGGAAGCGCGGGAGAGCTTCAGAAGGCTTACGATGAATATATGAAGAGCGCCGAGGCGCACATCAATCAGTTTAAAGCGGCATTCGAAGAACTTGCGATGTCGTTCGTGAAAAGCGACTTTATAACAGAAATAGTTGACATTGGCAGAGAGCTTGTAGAATTGTTATCAAAGTTCACTGCACTCATCAATACGCTTGGCGGTCTTAAGACTGTCTTGATCGGTGTTGGCGCTGCGTTGATCGGAATGAAATTCAGCGCTATCATAGGTTGGGTTACAAAGATGGCATCCGGCTTTGGCGTAATTTTAAAATTACTTCCATCGATGAGACTCGCATTGCTGAGTAACGAAGCGGCAATGACCGGGCTTGGAATTTCCGCAGAGGCTGCCGCAGCCGCAATGAGTATCCTCAAAACTGCCGCCGTCGGTCTTGTAGTTGGCGGTATAATGCTTCTCGTAAATTATATCAACAAGCAGAAAGAAGCGATAGAAGCTGAGAAAAGAGCAGCAGAAGAGGCAGTCAGAGCATCGAAAGAATCTCTTGCGAATAACACCGAAAGAATCAAGAGCCTTATTGATCTCCGTAATGAATATCTTAACATTGTTGATGGCGAAGACAGTTACGCAAAGAAAACACAGGAACTTAACAAGTGGAAGCAGACACTCATTGAAACTTACGGGCTTGAGAAAGACGCCATTGATAAAGTCAACTTGTCGAGAGAGACAGGCCTCGGGCTTATGGACGAGGAAATAGGTGAAGATATTGATACTGCGATT
>Ga0326514_10001084_pt1 | contig 17865 bp, 20 predicted proteins | sample 3_2548_0518_D_FD_203653 | JGI IMG/M metagenome (GOLD analysis project Ga0326514, IMG submission 203653) | Bovine rumen microbial communities from UC Davis, California, United States - 3_2548_0518 | ecosystem: Host-associated > Mammals > Digestive system > Stomach > Rumen | place: USA... | reverse complement strand
AATACCACTAGGTACAACTGGCGAACTAACAACGTCAACAGCTGGTATAAATCCCTCGGGTACAACTTCGTTCCAAGTATCATTATCAGCAATGTCAACATTAATTGTTCCAGTAATAACACAGTGACACCATCCACCCTCTGATACAAGATTAAATGTCAATCCTTTTGCACTAAAGCTCTGTGTATTCACACCAGCAAATTCAATAATGTGTTGCACATCCATGTCATTTAATAGTGCATTGACATTAGTATTGATAGTACCAATCTGGCCAGCAAGTATTGTAATATCTTCTGCATTAGCTTGGATGTTCTGCGTGTTCCTATCAACATCAGTTCTAAGTCCACTGATAAGTCCAGCGTGTTCCAAAAGTGTAGCATCAATATCAGCTAACTTTCCTTGCACTTCTTCACAGCAATCTTCTAGTTTGCTAATACGTTTATCAAGCGCAACAATATCAGCACTATTACTTGCAATTGCATTACGTAATTCTTGCAAAGTATCTTCAAGAGCATCAACCCTGCTGGCAAGTCCACTAATAGCAAGAGTATTAGCATTAACCTTGTTCTCAAGAGCCGATAATCTTTCCATCAAATCTCTGATATTTTGGTCACTGATATTCTCAAGAACAGCTTCAATAGCATCCAGCCTATTGTCATAAGAAGTAAGTGCTGGGTCAACAGTATTCGTTTTCCAACCCTCAAGAGTATCTAATCTACCATCCAGCGCAATATCTTCTGCTTCAAGGGCGGACAATCTAGCATCCGCCCCTATAGCATAATCATCCAGCTTTTTCATGTCAGCTGTATAATACTCAAGAAACGCTGGCTTAATAGAACTACCCTTGAACTGGGTCAACAACAATTTAGTTGTGTGTTCTATTATACTCATAGCAACTCTCCTTATGAAGTCATTACAAAATAATGCAACGTGGCATCCGCTGAAAATGCTTGATTAAATGTAACTGTAAGTTTATTCCATGCGGTTGCGGATATATAATATCCCTCTTTTAATGTTTGTGTGGCTGTTGCATCTTCTGCAATAAGCATAACACAATAGTTTGTTTTATCCGTTTGATGGATAATGTCAACTTTGGTTGCACCGCTTGTAACAGATACAGTACCTACATTTTGTGGTAAGCCTATTGCTTTAATATCGCCATAGTATTCTTTAATGCTAACAACATCGTTCGTAACATGGTTAATTGTTTTATTTGATGTGCTAAATATTTTATATTGTGCGCAGTCATAAGCTGAATTAGTGGCATATTTATAATATGACCTATCAACTATTGACGCTATTGAATTGCTATTAAAATATGTATTATTAACACCATAAGCACCCATTGTTGCTCTTATATTTTCAAATATAATCTGATTATAAGTGGCAACTGGGCTTGCTGTTACTAAATCAGCTTGATACTGTGTCATATCTCTAAAAACATACATACCATGTGTAGAAACATTTGTCAACTCTGCTAATGGATAATCACCAAGATTTCTAAAGACTTTAGATACATATAAATATACATTGCCATCACACTTAATTGGTCTATACACATCATTATTAAAATGTGGAGAGTCAATAGTAACACGTGTTAATGGATAATCATTTGCATCAGAGTCTAAGTTAGCAAATAAAAATGCATAAGTATTGATATTTTCATTAACAGTAGTAATACGTTCAAACCAAGGTGATATAAAATCTGCTCTAACAGTTCCAGTAATATATACAGCACAAGGATTTTCAGTTGAATATGTCTTGCCATTTATGGTAATACTTTCATCTGAGTATTCACCTTGCCACACATTTCCTATAGACTCAATGTTCAGATTTTCTGTATACAAGCCACTTGCACTACACCACAGTCCACAGTTTTTACAACTTGTACCCATATAATTGATAAGCCTATTATTATTATTACCGCCATCAAATGTATTTCTATCCATAATAAAGCCATAGGAACAACCCTCACAGACAATATGGTCAAATAAAGAGTTCCAAGCACCCTGTATCAGTACACCAGCTTTAGCATTAGTAACACGAATATTAGAAAATTCTGCATCCGAGATAGTGTTCTGATTTGCTATAGATGTAGAACGCCCAGCATTTGATAAACCAATGCCAGTGCCATCCATAACAATACAAATATCTTTAATAGTGCCACTATATGTTTTTAACCCATTAAATGGTTTACCATCTAATGATATACCATATTCGCTAGATGAAAATTTCAAAAAGGTGCTATCATTTCCATCACCAACGACCTTGATAAAAGATGGTATTACAAATGGTTCACTTAAAATATATGTACCGCTAGGGATATGAAGTGTAATACCACCTTTATATCCACTAGGTCTATGGTCATGCATATTTCTTGCAGTAATAAGATTGTCTAAATAAGCAGTTAAAGCTGTAAAGGCATCTGTATCATCTGTAACGCCATCACCCACAGCACCAAACATCTGTGGTGTTACAATTTTTGTGAGTTTATTCAGCGTACCAACTTCTGCATCAAGTTCATTGACAGCGCCACTAAGTGTCTGTGCCGAAGTATTAAGATGCTCATTACCATTCTGTGTTTCAAGAGCTGTGACCTTAACTTTCAGACCAGTAGATGCATTGTTAATATCATCCTCAACATTAGTAACTCTACCAGCTAATGCATCAGCTTCGGCATTAACTTCATTGATAGCACCACTCAAAGTCTGTGCTGTGGTTGTAAGCACACTATTACCATTCTGCGCTTCAAGAGCATCAATATTACCCTCTGCACTATTCAGCCTGCTCTTAATACCAACAATCTCACTGGCATCATCAGCTTCGGCATTAGCAATGTTATGCAAAGCTGTATCAATCTTGCTATAAGCATCATTATCATCTACCAGCGGATTAAAAATATCATTATCCACGAACTGAGGTAGTTCATAATAAGTAGTTTTATTAGTTGAACTCATAAAACTTTTCTCCTTTCCTTAGTTTTACTGCAATGCTTGTATCATCTGATACAGTTCATTGATTGCACTTCTACAATCAGTTGCAGTTGTCAACAGTGTAGCTGTACCAACCCTAGCTTCAAGACCAGTATTAGCTGTGTTAATCTCTGCATCAAGTTCATTAACAGCACCGCTAAGTGTCTGCTTGGTAGTATTAAGAACCTCACTACCATTCTGTGTTTCAAGAGCTGAAATATCACCCTCATTCTCCAGCACTCTAGTAGCAAGAGCTGTAATATCATCAGCATTGGTACTACCAGCGTCAGCATTTGACTTCATCTGTGTGTCAATAGTTTCAAACGCATCATTGAAATCAGTAAGAGGGTTGATAATGTCACTACCAACAAACTGTGGCAATTCATAATTTGTTGTTTTATTTGTGTGCATATCTTTCTCCTTTCTTTAAGTAAGTATCATATTGGCTTTCATCACATAATCTATGCAACTAATACTAGCATCTGCTATATCACCAAAAGTGATACTCATATCACCCAATTCACCGCAACTATAACCACCGCTAATCTGCACAAGCATTTGGTTAATATCAACATTCCTATCATGCCATACTTTCTTACCAGCAAGGTAATCCCATACAGCACTGTGAGGATATGCAAGAAACTCAACCCTAGCAATATCCAGCTGTTTAACCAGCCATGTCTTAGCCCGATTAAGCCACTCATGGATTGTAAAACCTCTTGGTATGCTGTCAACCATCAAATCATTAAGCTCATTAACAGTCAACTGCAACCTATTGTACTCGTCAATGGTAAGTGCTTCAACAAGTTCAAAGTAGAAGATGTTGGTAATAGCATCATTAACCTTTGAAAGAATACCAGTTGTCGGGTCAATCACGTAAATATTTGTTAAATCGGGAATATCGCTTATAGCCTCTTCAACCTTTTCTTCAATATAGCTACGCAATTCTCCAGCAAGTCTTGAATACATTTCATTAAGGTATGCCAGCTCATCATTGATAATGTTTGTCAATGTGTGTTCAAGAGTTGTTATCCTTGAATTAACATCATTTTCAAATCTCTGCTGTTCTTGCACAACACTTTCCAGCTTACTATCAATACCAGCAATAGCTGTATCAACCTCTGCCAGTTTAGCATCAACACTTGCGTTAATCTGTGTTTCAAGCTGGTTAAAACGATTATTAACCTCTTGCTCAAAACCATCAATTTCACCCTCAACAGCTGATAATCTTGTACCGAACTCAATAACAGCATCATTAAGAGCATCAACGTTGTCATTAAGTCCATTAACAGCTATAATTGTTTCATTGACCTTGTATGCCAACTTAGCAATTGCTTCCATGTAAGAAAGGCTTTCACCATAAGTAGCTGGTAGTATCTTATTACAGCGTACTCGGATAGTTGAAATCTTATCAATTATCGCATATCGTACATCCATATCTTTAACCTTCCTTCACGCAATTGTTTCACGTGAAACATTTTACCATAAGCCAATAAATAGTGGCTCAAGTTCTTTAATCACCATCATGTCGATATTCAAAAACGTCTTACGAAACTTTTCAAGCATTTCGCTGTACGTTTCTGTACCAACTTTACCAATATCCTTATCTTCGTATTCGTCTGTGCCTTTGGTATTCTTTGTGTTATCGTCTGTGGTCTTTCCAGTGGTATTTTCTGTGACTTGTGTTTCAACACTTGCGTGACCAGCAACTTGGTCAGCCTTGTCACCGTCTGCGTTATACGTTTCTACAATGTTGCCATGTGTCTGTGTAACGCTTTGTTCGTCAGGTGTTGTCAATATTCTTGTCGCATTAGTGAGGTAGCTGTTGTTGCCAACGCTGTCAACTCCACTAGCTTCTGTAATACCATTAAGTCCGCCTTGTGGTGTGTCACTAAATAACTGCCAGCTATCACCTTGGCTGAGTATATCATTTGTACGCACATCATTTCCTTGAGTTGTGGTCTTGGAATGTCTAAGGGTTGTATCCTCTGTGGTATCACTTGTCTGCTCGGTGTGAGTACCTCTGTGACCCTCGGTATCACGAATGTTGTCTACCTTTTCATCATCATTGTACTCACCCTCATGCGTTTTGGTTACGTCTGTATTCTTCAAAGGGTCGAACTGGATTAACTCACTTTCATAAAGCTGGTTGTAATATGGCATTATCTCAATTAACTTTTGATTAAGTTTGAGTTTCCAAAGACCGACTGTTTCGTAACCTATCTCTCTTGTATAATAGTGTAACAGAATTTTCTTAAAAAGTCCAGCTCTATGGGCTTCTGTTTCCCCATTGAACATAGGAATTTCATTGATTTTAAAAATCTTTTTGTATGAATTTTCAATTACTTCTTCAACGTGGTCATAGTCCACACTTTCATCAAGCCCAGCATAGCTTTCGCAAATAAAGCGTACCTCGGTAGTATACTTACTCATCTTCTTTCTCCTTTCCACTATTGAAACCCTCGTCAATGTCAACAAGCTCTTGGAAATCTTCTCTAAACTCCACATCAAGATTAAGACCAAACATATCATTTATCTGCTGACATGCTTCTTTTCTCATTTCCAGCCTTGACAGTCTGCTGGCAATAGTACCACCCATTGACCTAGTAATTTCATTACTTATAAGTCGTTCTTTCTTCTGATATGATACATTAGAGATACCAAGATATGTCATAGCTTCATTCCATATTTGGTTCTTCTGTTCCATCAGTTTATCAGCAAGATAAGGTGCATCAGTCTTGAGCACTTGAATGTTGTCATTAAGACCCATAGACTTTGAACCATATATAACTGGCTGGTTGCCGTCATATTGTAAGTATACATTTTTCATGGTAAGGCGTTCATCCTCGTTTGCAAGGATAAGCACTGGTGTTTTCTGTGCCTTGATATTAATGTCTATTACTCTATCAATCTCCCAAAGTTTTCTAGCATAGAACATCATAGCTGGGTATGTAGGTAAGCGAAGCATATTGTTGTAAATTACAACACTGTTGTTCTCGTTAAGGTTTGCTTGATAACCATTGTCAGCAAAAGCTCTCCTATCTTCGGGAACTCTGTAAAAGTTCATCTTACCACTAAGCGCACACTTTGTTACTACATATTCATCAAGCCCATCTTCTTTAAAGAATAGTATCTGTCCATTGTAGTAAAGAATGTACTCCAAAAATCTCCAATCAATAGTTTTAGGCAAGTTCTTCCATTCAAACATAGCCATAGCAAGTTCTGTCAAGCGATTGAGATAATAGATTGCTGACCATTCATTATCATTTGCGCTTTCCCAAAAGCTCTTGCTATCGCCAATACCAGCACTAACAACTTTGGGTGGGTTCTTGAATTTATTTCTACTCATTTCTAATCTCCTTTATTATAATATTGGATTGTTGATTGTATCATTAGTAACACTAATAGCGTAGTTTCCTACATTGTCACCATTGTGCCAAAAAGTGATACCACTATCAAAAATTCTTGCAATAGCTTCTTTTGAACTAGCTGGCATATTTCCAGCAATCACACAATCCTTTGTCTGAACAAAGTTCCAATACTGTCTACCAGTAAGATTCGGTGCTTTAACCTTATTAACTTGATAACCATAGCAAGAAAGGAAATCATCCAGTCGTTTAACTTCGTCATCACGTACATGAACATGGAAAAAGTAAATATCAAAATCTCTCTGTGCAATTGGTAGACAAGAAGATGGTTTTCCTACAACAGTATTTGGTACATAGCTTGCATCATTGAAAGTATACTGCATATTGTTTTTAGCTTCAATGATACCACCAATACCACTCATAAGGCTACCAACAAACCCCATGCCAGCACCAAAGTTTGGCGAATTATTACGCTGTGATTGTGTTTCAACTTGCTGAGTAGGTGTCATGATAGGGTTACCATTTAAGGATGTACCGCTTGGCTGGTATGTAGTTTCAATATTTGTACCAGTGCTTGTTGTACCACCTATGGCAGTACGAAGTAATCCGCCTAGACTTGGCATTATTCCGCCAACGCCCTTGAAACTATTTACAACTCTATCATTATCAAGTCTTGCACTTCCACCACCAGCAATCCATGCTTGGTAAGCGTCATAATTTGCACAGTTCTTAGGGAAATTATTAAAAACAATTCCACTATCAACATTATGTTCTTGCCCATTGTAAGCTCTTGGATAACACCTTATTTCTCCACCACCAACCATTGTGCCATCAACTTCAAACTGACAAGGACTACCAATCGTACCATCAAAATATTCCCAACGATAGATGGCTGTATCACCAGCATGAGTTGTAAGCATAAGATATGAAAATGGATACATAAATAATTTCTTATTCTTAGGTGTGTAATTATCATACTTATTTGGTATAACAATTTCACTACCACTAGATAAATGACCAGTATTAGCTCCAGTACAAAAACTGGGAACTGTGTATAAATCTATTACAACTTCTTGCTGTTGCTGTAAGTTCCAGCTACCAAGTTTTGATTGTAAATCAGCATAAATATGGTTTCCATCTCCTTGATTGTCAGCATCATAGGCTTCATAAACACATCCAGTAAACAATCCTTGTACCATGTGCTCATCTGTACCACTTGCACCAGTTGTTTGTGTTACTAAACTATAATGGTCGAAAGCATCACCAAAGATTTTTGATGTTCCATTTAAAATTTCATCAGCATCATATACATCACTTCCAATGGGTTCAGCTTCAAGGTTATGACCAAAGGTATCATCTGTTACATGTTCACGTAAAACCATGCAAGGGCGTACACTACCTTTTTGTATAAACCATGCTTGCATTACATCTATTTCATAGGTGATAAGAACAGTATTCTCGTTGATGTAATCAACAGCAGTTATAAATGCATAAAACCACATATCTACGCTTCTATCATTCATAAAGCGCATATATGTATACTCAAGAAATTCTGTTGCGTCACCTTTTACCTTTAGCTGGTTCACAGTATAACGTTGATAAGAATGACCACTGATTGTTTTATTAACTTTACCAGTAAACCACGCATCTTGCGCATTAACACTTGCAAAATAGATTGTGTGCATATATCTGTTATCAAGATTGATACCCTTGAAAAATTGTATTGTGCTGTTAGGCTGTATATATGCCATATCTTTTCTCCTTATTTTAATAGGGCTATGTTTCACGTGAAACATTATTCACATTACTCCATAGCCCTATTATCTAAATTACTCGGCTATCATGATATAGTGAGAGCCACTGTATCACTCTTTGTAGCATCAAAGGTTGATGTAACAGTAATTGTAGCTGTGCCAGTAGCATCAGCATCAATCTGAACTACGCCACCCTCTGTAATTGTAACCTTGTCATTGTTGCTGGAATATGTAACAGTCTGTGGTGCATATCCAGTTGTAACAACAGCGGTTGTAAGTGCAAGTGATGTGCCAGCACTAACTGTTGCTGACTCGGGTGTAACTGTAACGCTTGTAACAGCTGGTGTAGCTGGAACATAGACGATTGCATTTGAGAAAGGTGATGTGCTGAATGTTTTCCACTGGTGGTAGAAGTAATTCCAGTACAATCCCTGTCCATTCTCAACTTCTCTGAACTCATTAAGATTGTCATAAACCATCCAAAAGTTCTCGTCAACAACTGCAAGAGGTATCTGATTAAGAGCTGTCATTTCATCTGCTGTAATCTCTACATAATAAGGGTCATCAGCAAACAGCTCTGCAAGTCTTTCATTATCAAGATTACCAAAGCCATCAATGAGAACTCTGTTACCCATAAACTGTGCTCTGTCCATGTTGAAAGCACTAGCAAGAACATTTACATCCATCTGTGCATCAAAGTTTGCATCAATAAGGATGTACTGGTCTACTTTATCAGTATGCTGGAATACACCAGCTGGGTTGTACTTTCTTGATGGGAACTCAAGAAGATTTGATGTTCCTTTAACAGTTGCAACTATTGACTTCATGTTTGCTTCTGCAACAGCATCAATCTCAATGGGGTACATTCTACAATTGAGAATATTCCTTGCAAGAAGATACTTCATTGTAAGGAACTCATCATAGCTTGCACTTGTGTAAATGGCTGTCATGATGTAAGTGATAAGCTCATTCATACCACTTGCTGATAAGAAAGCCTTTGCAAGTTTCTGACGTTCAACTGTTACTTTGTAAAACTTCTGATAGTTCATAACGTGAAAAGCTGCACGTACGTCAGGGTTTACACGCTTAAACAGTTCAGTTTCAGCTTTCTCTGCATCAAACTGGTAAACGTTGATAAGGTCAACGAATACTTCTTCAATGGTTTCACCATATTCAAGGAAACCTTTCTTAAATCTTGACCAAGGATTGTCAAACATTTTTGATGTAATACGCACCAGTGCAATTCTGTTGACGAGTGCTGATAAGAACTCATTCTGTAGTACTGGAACATCCATGATAATCTTACCAATCTGACGAAGTTCTGAAACGTCTGTCATAGGTGGTACATAATCTTTATAATTGTTACTAGCATTGTTACGAAGTGCGTTCATGATATTCATAACATTCGTATCAAGAGTAACTTTAGTAGGTCTTGTAGGCATAATCATTCTCCTTTACATATTATTCTACTGGTTTAAATAAATCATCAATAGTGATACTTTCAGCTTTCTTTAATTCTTCACTTCGAGTATCAAAGTTTGGGTCTTTCTTTGTGTTGTCTTGATTGTCTTTGTCTTTGTCATTATTGATATTGGTATCAGAAGAATAAAAACGTTCTTTGTACTTTGTACGCCATTCATCATCCAGCTTTTTCTTGGCTTCGACTTCGGCTTCGTACATTGTTTTGTAATCGTTGTCATCTTCTGTAATGGTGTCTTTGCAATCCTCAAGAAATTTGAGTGCTTCATCATCTGTTCTATCTTTAAGTATTCCTTGAACAGCTTTCATAAAATCATTTGGTGTTAATTTTGCCATTTATCTTCTCCTTTTTGCGAAAACTGGGTACTCCCATATCTTTAATCTGTCATCATTTCTCTGCATAAATGGTGGTATTGGTGGTGGGTCTGGGTCGGGTGGTGTCTGACCAGTGAATGTTACTGTTATGAACCAACTGTTTCCAGTAAAGGGAATTGTCTGTACTTCAACTACTGAACAAGCTACTGCATAGCCAGTAACAATCTCTCGTATATCAATATCAACAAGATTTTCACCATTATTTGGTCTACAAGTTAATGTTATTAAATCACCAGCTTGTGGTGTCCTATTTGATACTGTTGCTGTACCATTCCCGATTACTAAAATTTGTATTGATGGTGATGCACCAGTTCCATAAGTATTATAATAATAGTTTGCAAACTCTAAACGTTTATCATTCCAAGCTCCGACTTCATAATGTGCTAAATAATATCTTGTGGCTTCTTCAACGCTTTGAGCATTAAGCATACCGCTTAAAAATTGATTATAATATGAACTTGGATTAGTCCATTCCCATTCTATATAATCAAGTTGCGCATTTTCATCATCAATGTCATAACCTCTGCCAATAGTTCTGTTCCATAGTTCGGTTCTTCTTGTAGTATCAGTCCATTGAGAAAGACCATAACCAAAGCCATAGTTATTTATCCACCAGCTACGCTGTAAGAAAGTGTTAAGGTCAATAGTTCCATCATTTATCTGTGCTGTTAATGTTTCATCAGTAATGTGAAATGTATTATTCCAAAGATTTTCAGCATTATCTGAATAACACCCACTCTCCCATTGCATATTACCCATTGCACCAGCGCAAGCATATTCATTGTTTTGAAATATGCCCATAAAGAAATTCCATATCTTCAATTCTGATACATGGTGACTTGCCATTGTTAGTTCATCCTCTTCTGCAATAGGCTTCAAATTGTTTTCTTGTGCCATTGAATATATCTTTGTCATAGGGTGTAGAAGTATACTGCCACATAGCCCAAGTAGGATAAGTATATACTTTAGGCTTATCAGCTTTGGTATAATGTGCAACCCAAAGTCCGTTATTGTTTTCAAGTAGTGGTTTGCATTTCTTAGTATACCAGCTTGAACAATAGATAAGCGGTTTCTTTCCAAAGACTTTCTCTACCTCGTTGCACCACTGAACAGCCCACTCGATTGGTTGAGCAACTGCTTGAGCTTCCCAGTCAAGTACCAGCATAGCATCCTCACCATAAGGTTCAATGGTCTTGCAAAAGTTAAGTGCTTCTTCTTTTGCACGATTGCGTTCGGGTCTTGCAAAATGGTAGAAACCATAAAGCATATCATGTGGTAACTTCTCTATGTAAGCATCCATCATAGGGTCTTTGTAACTAACACCCTCTGATGCTTTCATAATAATGAAGTCTTGCTTCTCAAATGGTGGTAAGTTGTATTTGTTATGATGTGAAATATCAATTCCCTTGAGCTTAGTTTTTGCTCCCATCAAGTTCCCTTTCCAATGTTTCACGTGAAACATTTTCTCTAATCTCAATACTCCGATTAGTAGTAGCGGTTGCATCTACAATGCCCTCAACCAGCGTGTAGATAGCAACAGAAAGTGATGAACAGATAATGCCAACGATTACAAGTGTTTCATTATCACTGTTCAAACCAGCTATTGCTGTGCCGATTGAGCCACAAAAAGATGCGAATGTTAATAAAAATTTTCTTGATGTAAGATATTTTTTCATTTGTTCTCCTTTTCATAAATGTTCATCCTTTGCTCTAATAAAGCTATGCGCTGTCCTAAAGATGAGAAGTTTTTGACCTCTGCACTTAAACTATCAACTTTCTTTTCAAGTTCAGCAAGGCGATAGTTTGTCAATTTGCTTGTTGCAACTACACCCATGCCAGCACCAGCTAATGAAAATATACCACTTAGTAGCATCTGAATAATCTCACTTGACATAATTTTACTCCTTGCTATTTATTCACTTATATGATATACTATTAGATTGCATTTGTCAAGCTGGTGTGGTATAATACCCTTGAAAGGAATATAATATATGGGTGATTTTTATGATGGAACAAAGCTGTTATCCATGAAAGACCTTAATAATAACCAGCCCGAAATATATTTAACGACTGGTAATCGTAGTATAGGTAAGACAACATGGTTTAACAGATACTTTGTCAAAGACTTTAAAACTAAAAAGAAAAAATTTTGCCTAGTGTATCGCTGGAACTATGAGCTTTCAGATTGCGCTGACAAATTCTTTAAGGATATACAAAGACTGTTCTTCCCTACTGATGTAATGACTGATAAGCGTAGGGCTAATGGTATCTTTGTTGAGCTGTTCCTTAATGACGTATCATGCGGTTACTGTGTCACACTTAACAATGCTGATAGTTTGAAGAAGTTTTCACATCTGTTGTCTGATGTAGATAAGATGCTGTTTGATGAATTTCAAAGTGAGAATAACCACTACTGCCCTAACGAATTGAACAAACTTCTTTCTATTCATACCAGTATTGCACGTGGTAATGGTGAAGCTGTAAGGCGTGTGCCATTGTATATGTTATCTAACAAGGTTAGCTTAATCAATCCTTATTTCCTTTCACTGGGTATCTCTGATAGATTACATGAAGATACTAAGTATCTCAAAGGTGATGGCTTTGTGCTAGAGCAAACATATATTGAAAGCACAGCTCAGCAACAGCTTAATAGTGGTTTCAATCGTGCTTTTAAAAATGAACAGTATGTTGCCTACTCTGCACAGAATGTCTATCTAAATGATAATGCTTCGTTCATTGATAGACCAAAAGGTAACAATACATATATTGCAACTGTTAGGAATGGTGATAAGGATTATGCGGTTAGGTTTTATACTAATCTTGGTATCTATTATATTGATAATAATGTGGATTATGATTATAAAGTTAAATTATCATTCAATGCTTCCAGTCATGACGTTAATTACATCTTGGCTGGTGTTGCTAATCCTTATGTATCAATGTTACGCTCTGTGTTTGAGCATGGTTTATTGAGATTTAAAAATCAAGAATGTAAAAGTGCTTTCTTTGATATGTTGCGCTATCAGATTTTATGATTGGCTATTCGGGTGTGTTATCATACTTCCGTTGCAAGGGTGTCGAAGCAACAGATTAAGTTCTGCCCCTTGGCGTATTACACTTTGCTGGTGTGCTGTATGAACCACATCTTGTGAATAGTATCCGAGCTGTGAAAAGCAAGGATATAAGAAAGAGGTAATTACTGGTTTCAGTGATTACCTCTTTTCATATATCTCGTAATGTGTAGTCTGTTTCTACCAGTATCACACCACCATTGATGGTCTTGGGTACTAACTTGCTGGGTATTGTAAGTCCTATCTTGAAATCATCCAGTGTGCGCTTTTTGTTGTAGAAGTCTGCGTATATCTCTTGCTTTGGTGTCGGTTCTTTCTCTCCCATTGATATAAGTAATAGGTCTTTACAGCTTTCGGGCATACCAGCGCACTTGATATTATAATATGGTTTCTCAACTGGCTTTAAATCTTCGTGCGTTACGTGTTCAACGTATGTCTTTTGTCTTACAAACTTTGCTATATCCCAACAGCTTTCCAGTTTCCATGCACAAAAGTCATTGTCTGATACTCTGATACCTACAATCTCTGATGGGTCAAGGTCACAATGTATGCTGTCTGTATCTGCGTACTTGAAACCTCTTTTGTCTGCTCCATGAAAGTTCATTTGAGCTGCACGTATCGTAAAGTTTCTACTGTAACTGGTGATTGCTGACCCACAAGCTATGTATACTGGTTCTTTGTTTGTTTCTGTTTGCACTTTGTAGTGTAGGCTTTCATCTTCGTTTACCTCTGCATACTTGAATGATGATATTGGTGAGGTTGCCATCTTTCCATAGAGATTGTTAAGGAAAAGTTTTGCAATCTGTCGCTTTGCACCTTTGCTTTCCATCTTTTGCTTCTTGTAGCAATCAATGTATGGGTCAAATATTCCTATCTCTGCATAGAACCAGCATCCATCTAGTATTTCATCATCCTCTAAAATGTAGTGCTCTTTTAAGAGCTGGTAATCTGTCATGGTAAGTGTTAATGTTACTCTTGTGTCTTGTATCTCTCCATTTATGTCTTTGAATTGTCTGTAATATTTGCCAGTGTGCTTGTCGTATACGTCTGATGTTTTGAGCATTTCTGTTGCTTTATATCTAGGGTTATGCTTTATCTGTACGAATGGTAGTTTTCCCTTGCGAAGATAGAAGCGTGTTCTTATTCGGATGAAGTAGTAACGATTGTTCTTTGTTGCCTCAATTGGTATATGATTACCACTCCAAAACTTTGGCTTTCCTACTGGATAATAGTTGCCCGATTGACTTGACATCATTGATGGGTATAAGCTGTTCACATCTGCGGTAGTTCCTTTGTGATATGTTTTGCCACTACAACCATCTACTAGATAGCACCAGCCACCACGATATGAATTACGAATGTAAGCATCAGCATTTGGTGAACCATAAAGGTTTTCATCTATCTCAATTTCGTGTAGCTTTGGAAAAAATATATCCCAGTCCTCTTTGCCTAGAAACTTTTTATATTCTGATAAGCAACAAGCTCCAATGGTTAGCTTGTCATGACCCTCACCAAACATGATGTTAAGTGCTTCTTTTAGTACAAGAACATCATTCTTGATGTACTCCATTTCCTCGGGTGTTATCTCACATCCAGCGTATCGGTAGCCCTCGTAGTCCATGTCCAGCTTTTGATGCTCTGTGTGAAAATCCTTGCCAATCTTGCGTAGCGTAAAAGGTAGTAACTTTAAGCTGTCCTTTAGGGTATAGAAGTGACCACGATATTTGAATGTGATTGTGTACCATTGACCCATTGATGATATGGAATATATCACTTCATTGTTGTTGAGTTGTTTTTTCTTTTTCCATGTTATTTCTGTTTCTGATACGTATTCAAAACCTTGTTTGAAACCTAGTACAGTTATGAGATAGGATAGCCAAAAGTTCCCATCAAATTTTAAGTTATGATAGTAAAGGATTGCATCCTCTTTCTGTGCGTTGAGATAATCCAGCGTTTCTTGTATTGAATGATGTACAACTGGCTCGTCACTATCCAGTGCAACCAGTGCGGACGCCCACACTTCCGTATGGTCTTGCCCCTCATATACTGTAGTTTCAAAGTCTGCGCTATATATCTTCACTAATAGATACTGTCTATAATGCCATCAAATACGTCCGACATATTATCCAGCATTTCTGTAGCTCCATCATAATCGTAGGCTATAGTTACTACTAATTGAGCGTAATCTAAACTCTCCGCTATCTTCTGTGCTACAAATTCATCGCCACGTTCATCACGTAGTTGGTTAAACTTCTGCATGATTGATATGATTTGTTCTTCAAACGCTCTTGATCTCCATGGTGATGTTAAACCATACACTTTTGTAGCTTCTGTTAGTGCTTCGTGCATTGTATCAAGGAATGAATTTATTATTTCTTCGTTTGCGTCTATGTAAGGGTATTCATCTTCTGATGCGTATGGTAATGGTTCACGTTCTTGTTCTTCTTGTTTTTCTAGTTGTTTGTGCTGACGTTCATATTTTGCTACTTGTGAAACTGATGGAATATCTGTAACGCCCTCTTGCTTTAGTTCCAGTCGTTTCTGTTTGATTGCTTTGTCAATCGCTTTAAGGGCTTTCTTTGTTGCCCTTTTCATTTCTTTGAAAGCTAACCCGAAATATCCACCCCATATACGTCTACGCTCGTATTTCTCTGTAAGGTTTAGCTTTCGTGATTTTTTACTCTTTGCCATATTCCACTTACTCCCCTTCGTGGTTATGTTTCACGTGAAACATTATACTATTTGCTTAATCACATCAGCGTATTTTTCATCAGTAACGAAACAGTCATCTACAACAAATATTTTTGCTTGATTGTCAACACCTTGCTTGATAGCTTGTATATGCTGTAGGAAAATAATTAAAGGTCTTTTATCTTGATGTACTACTATGTATTCTTTTGCCATATCTGTTACCGCCTTTCCATATACTGAATTTAATTTGGTTTTCATTACATTTCTTACACTGTCTGTATCAGCATAAATCATGTTATCTATGCTTTTGAGTTTTGTTGCTGTTAATGGCTTTTCCAACATTTGTTTCATTTTCTCTTCTTCTTCTCTTGTATCACAGTACAAATTGTAACATAACGCTCTTGGATTAAATTCTAATCGCATATTTGCTATCCTTTTGTTAAAAATACCCACCACCTATTACTAAGTGGTGGGCTTTGCCGAGTAAGATTGTTCTATTGTTATTGGATTAGATTAAGCTACAAGTAAGAATTTCTTTTCCTTTGTAGTTCTTGCTGGGTAAGAGATTAAGCTGGATGCCCCAGTCCTCTGTTTCATTCTTCATTTCTTCATAGATGTTCTTGAAGCTGTTCCACAAACTCTCTGAACCAGTGTAATACTTGTTTCCATTCTTATCGATAATGAGGTAGTTAGTGTAATCTACATCATCTATAGCTTCGTTGTGTACGCTAATTACAGCCCAGTCAGCTACGTCAATTGTAGCCTTTTCACCAGCTTCACGTGCTGATGTTGCAAAGTCTACCATGCTCTCTGCATTACCGAGGTCTTTGAACATTACTCTCTCTTTTGCTGTCAGTTCTCTTGATGCTTCTACGATTGATGCTGAATAGTTGCTTGCCTTTGCTGTTGCTTCTTTCTTTGCCATGATTTTGTTCTCCTTTGTTTAATGAATTTAGTGGTTGATTGGTTACTGATTATGCTTCGATTGCATCACGTGTTGCTGGGTCAAGTTCGATAGCGTGTGCCATGAAGTCTGATGGTGTAATACCATAGAGCTTGTCAACTCTTACGCTGGCTACTATTGCCACAAACGCTTCATCGGGCTGAAGCTCATTGCGTACAGCTTTCTCCAACTTGCTACCCTCAAGTACCTTTGACAGCATAATATCACGTGTGCTAATCTCGCCGGTTACTGGGTTGATTACCTTTACTGTTGCCATTGTGCCACTGATTGTTCTTGTGATTAAATCTCTCCTCATAGTTTTTTCTCCTTTTCTTTTTTGTTTGTAATGAGGTTGTTAGTTACTGTGAATGTTTCACGTGAAACATTCGAGTAGGGTGCTGGTGAGTGACACCAGTAAACAGCTTGACTGTTCACCCTTGCCAAAAGACTTAGAGTTTTGAAAAAGTATTTGGGAGCTGGTAATTATGGGAGTTGGTTGGGTTATTTCAGTGTGATAGGGGTTACGCTGAAATTGATTACCAGCTAAATATTATAGGTTATTTGGTGTGATTTGTCAAGATATTCTGCAACCTTTTAGCACAATTTCGTTGATAAAATCGTCACAATTATTATCGAAGCCGATAATATAGACTTCATCATATTCGTTGACCCATAATTTTGCTATTGCTTCTTCATCATGCCTTGAGTTGTTCATGTTGTAATAAAGACCAGCTATGTATCTGTCACCGATTGCGTTTAAGTTTATTCCTACTTTCATAATTGTTCTCCTTTTTAGTTGTTTGTGAATGATATACTTCTTAGTATATGATGCTTTTTAGTCCAGTAGGCAAAAGCGAAAATAGGTGTATCGGGTTGTTGGAATATTTCGATGCTGTAAACATCAGTTTCCTTATCTTCGATTTTGTCAAAAGATGCTGTTATTTGTTCGTATAAGGTTTTGAGGTCAATCATGTTACTCCTTTCTCTATGATATTTGCTAAAGCTCTAAGGGTTGCTATAACTTCACTTTTGGTTATGTCGGGTGAGTGCTTTACTGATATATCAATGTTGTTCGTTTCCAGCTGGTAATTGCCATCACGTATAACCATGAGTGCGGAAATACCAGCGTTTATACTGGTTATTTCCTTGTTTGTGAGCTGGTGTGTACGTGGTGCGCTGGCTAGGTTATGTAAGGTTTTAATGTGGTCATCT
>Ga0326514_10001083_pt1 | contig 17868 bp, 13 predicted proteins | sample 3_2548_0518_D_FD_203653 | JGI IMG/M metagenome (GOLD analysis project Ga0326514, IMG submission 203653) | Bovine rumen microbial communities from UC Davis, California, United States - 3_2548_0518 | ecosystem: Host-associated > Mammals > Digestive system > Stomach > Rumen | place: USA... | reverse complement strand
GTTATTTGCTATACAAAGATACAACTTAGTGGTAACACTGCAAAGGAATAGCGGCTTTTCTTTGCTGAAGTAGTGAAGTGGCTGCTTCATGGCTGCTGTCAGCAATAAGAAATCCCCCTTCAACGGCTTCGTGAAGAAACAGCTGAAGGGGGATGAGTGTGTTTAAGCTTATGATGGTTATTACGGTGCATGAATGCACCGGCTATCACTTTTCAGTGGACTTTGGTTCAAGATCTTATTTTATTCCAAATCCAAAGAAGCAGGGCTGCACCCACCACGGCGGTAATGAGCTCGCCAATCCAGCCTGGATTGAGGTGGATGCCAAGCTGTCCAAACAGCCAGCCTCCGAAGGCTCCACCTACGAGACCGAGAAACAGATTGATGAAGCAACCTTTGCTCTCACTTCCCGTGAATTTGCAAGCAAGCAGTCCGGCTATTATACCTATTATTATAGAACCAATCATTGTTGCTTATTTGCTGTTTGCGATAATGTTGTTATTTGATGGCAATCTTCTCTACGCGGCGCTGGTGGCGTGCACCTTCGAAGCTTGCGCTGAAGAAAGCATCAAGAATTTTCTCGGCAGTCTTGTTGTCAATGAAACGGCCGGGCAGCACAATGGCATTGGCATCATTGTGCTGGCGTATGAGTTCAGCAATGTCACGGTTCCATGCCAGTCCGGCACGCACTCCCTGATGCTTGTTGAGGGTCATGGCCATGCCTTCACCGCTGCCGCAGATGGCTATTCCGGGATAAACCTCTCCGCTCTCAATGGCTTCTGCCAATGGATGGGCAAAGTCGGGATAGTCTACGCTTATATCACTGTTGGTGCCGAAATCCTTTACAGGATAGCCTTTCTTTTCAAGATACTGCACTACAAATTGTTTCAAAGGATAGCCTGCGTGGTCGCTGGCAATGCCTACTGTCTTTATTTCCATCGCTTAGTGTATTTTTATGAATTGATATATTCCTTTACTTGCTTGTAAACATTCTCTGCTGTGAAGCCTAACTTCTCGTCGAGAACCTTGAAGGGGGCAGAGTAGCCGAAGGAGGTCATACCCCACACTTTGCCGTTGATACCTACGAGGGTCTCAAGGTTGACGGGCAGTCCGGCGGTGAGTCCGAAGATGCGCGAGCCTGCAGGGAGGATGCTTTCCTGATATTCCTTTGGCTGGCGACGGAAGAGACCTTCAGACGGAACGCTCACTATTCTCAGCTTGATGCCGTCTTTGCGTAGCAGTTCTGCACCGGCAACGAGGGTTGACACCTCTGAACCGCTGGCAAGGAGTATCACGTCGAAGTCGTCATCGCTGCCTGCCACGATATAGGCTCCACGGCGCACTCCGCTGTAGTCGTTGCCTTCGGGCAGACTTGCCACGTTCTGGCGTGAGCAAATCATGGCTGTGGGCGTTGACATGTTCTCCATTGCCATCTGCCAGCAAACGGTGGTTTCGTCGGCATCGGCAGGACGGAACACTCTCACGCTGTCGTTACCCTTGTGGTTCTTCATCTTCTCAAGCAGGCGTATCTGTGCTTCCTGTTCCACAGGCTCATGTGTCGGACCGTCTTCGCCCACTCTGAAAGCGTCGTGCGACCAGATGAACTTTATTGGCACCTCCATGAGTGCTGCCATTCGTATGGCTGGTTTCATATAGTCGGAGAATACGAAGAACGTGCCGCAGGAGGGTATCACTCCTCCGTGCAGATACATACCGATGCATACGCATGCCATGGTGAGCTCGCTCACTCCGGCATTGAGGAAGCCTCCGCTGAAATCGCCTGGTGCAAAGGCTTTTGACTTCTTTAGAAATCCGTCGGTCTTGTCGCTGTTGGAGAGGTCTGCCGATGAGCACATCATGTTGCCCACTTGTTCTGCCAATAGTGACAGACATACAGACGATGCCCCGCGGGTAGGTATGTCGCGCTTCTGGGTTATGCTGCTCCAGTCTATTTCCGGAGCTTCACCAGAGAACCATTTCTTCATCAGCTGGGCTTTCTCGGGATTGGCATCAGCCCATGCTTTCTCAATTTCGTGGCGCTTGGCAACAATGGTGCGCAGCTCGTCGTTGCGTTTGTCGTAGAGTTCTTGCACTTCCGGGAAAATAACGAAGGGATTGTCAATGTCGCCACCAAGGTTCTTGATGGTATTGACATAGGCATCGCCGCCGAGTGGGGCACCATGGGTGGCAGTGCAACATTCGTAGCTGGTGTTGTCGGCACGTCGTGCTCCCTTGCCCATGATGGTCTTTCCGATGATAATCCAAGGACGTCCGTTGTCGTGCTGAGCCTGCTCGAGAGCCTGACGTATCTGTTCGGTATCGTTGCCGTCAATCTCCAACACGTTCCAATGCCATGCCTTGTATTTCATGACAATGTCTTCGTCTGACACTTCGTCGCATGCGGTGGAGAGCTGTATGTCGTTGGAGTCGTAGAACATTATGAGGTTTCCAAGTCCGAAGTAGCCTGCCATGCGACCGGCTCCTTGTGAGATTTCTTCCTGTATGCCTCCGTCGGAGATGTAGGCATAGATCTTGTGCTGCATCATTTCATGTCCGAGGCGCGCCTCAAGCATCTTTTCTGCCATTGCCGCTCCTACGGCGTAGGTGTGTCCCTGTCCGAGTGGTCCGCTGGTGTTTTCTATTCCAAGCTCAATGTTGCGCTCGGGGTGTCCTGGCGTGCGTGACTGCCACTGGCGGAACTGCTTGATGTCGTCCATGGTGAACTTGCCTTGCATGGTGAGTGCGGCATAGAGCATTGGCGACATGTGTCCCGGGTCAAGGTAGAAACGGTCGCGACCTTCCCATGTGGGCTGGTCTGGGTCAAACACGAGAAATTCGGTGAAGAGTACGTTGATGAAATCTGCGCCTCCCATGGCACCGCCGGGATGTCCCGATTTAGCTTTCTCTACCATGGCTGCCGTGAGTAGCCTAATGTTGTCGGCTGCGCGAAGCATCAGTTTGTTATCGTTCATATTGTTCCTATATGCTGGTTTTAGCTGCAAAGTTACTTATTTCTGCTGATATGGGCAATTGATTTTATTTGATTTTTAGATTTGTTGTTTTATTATTTGTATTTTTGTTGAATTGATACTTTTTTCTTTCATTCGCATTCATGCTTTTCTTGTTCTTTAAATATAAAAAAGCTCGTCTGCAAGAAAAAACATTTCTGCAGGCGAGCTTTTTATGTAATTATAGTCAATAATGCTGTTTTTTCAAGCTGGGGTGGCATCAGCACACTTTGTGTGAGCCTTGTCCAATCACCACGTCGATTACTTTTGGCAGCTTGTTGTATTTCTCAGCATATTTCTTCTTTGCTGTCTCAATGAATGTGTCGTAGAGTTCTTCCTTGACGAGGTTGATGGTGCAGCCTCCGAAACCGCCTCCCATGATGCGTGAGCCGGTAACACCGCATTCGCGGGCTATGTCGTTGAGGAAGTCGAGTTCTTCACAGCTTACTTCGTATTCCTTGGACAGACCGTCGTGGGTCTCATACATCTTCTGTCCCACAGTCTCATAGTCGCCGGCATTGAGGGCATCGCATACTGCCAACACGCGGTCTTTCTCGCCAAGTACATAGTGAGCTCGCTTGTAGTCTTCTTCGCCTACCTCGCTGCGTACCTCCTCGAGCTGCTCCCATGTGCAGTCACGCAGGGTCTCGAAGGTTAGTTCGGGATGCTTTGCAGCGATGTGCTTCACCACGTTTTCGCATGAGTTGCGACGGTCGTTGTAGGGTGAGCCTGCGAGTTCGTGCTTTACGCATGAGTTGAGTAATACGAGCTTGTAGCCATCTGGTTTGAAGGGGAAGTATTCAAACTCTCTTGAGCGGCAGTCGAGGCGCATGAGCTTGCCTTCTTCGCCGAATACGCTTGCAAACTGGTCCATTATGCCGCAGTTCACACCACAGTAGTTGTGTTCGGTGGCTTGTCCGGCGAGCACCATGTCCCATTTTGAAATCTTGTTGTCGCCGAAGAGGTCGTTCAGACCACATGCGAAGCAGCTCTCCATGGCTGCGGAAGATGACATTCCGGCTCCAAGTGGCACGTCGCCAGAGAATGCGATGTTGAATCCTTTCACAGGAACACCGAGTTTCTGCATCTCTTTTGCTATGCCGTATATGTAGCGTGCCCAGCTGGTGCGCGGTCCTTTCTCGTCGGCGAGATGGAAGTCTACTCTGTCCTTGAGGTCTATGGCATAGCACATAACCATGTCTTCCGTTCCATTGACGCGCATCTCGGCCATCACGCCTTTGTCCACAGCTCCAGGGAACACGAACCCTCCGTTATAGTCGGTGTGTTCTCCTATGAGGTTTATACGTCCTGGTGAGAAATAAATATTGCCTGTTTTTCCGTCGAAATGCTTGATAAAGCGACTTCTTACATGCTCTATGTCCATCATAATAGTAAGGTTTTAGGGTTTAAATATAAATATGTAGTTCAGTCTTGATGAGTTAACGATGTAGGGTAAGACTGTCAGGGAGCATTCTCAAGATTGTCTATGCTTGTGCTTCCTGACAGTCTTTATGGTTTTGGTTTAGTCTACCGGAATGTCTTTATTAACATTCTTGGAACCTATCAGTGCATAGTAGCACATGTATGCCACACCTGCCAGCGGAATGATGTAGGAGGTGAGGTAGCCAGCTTTGTCGGCTATGGCGTTCTGTATCAGTGGAAGCACGCCTCCACCTACTACCATCATCATGAATATACCTGATGCAGCAGCAGTGTATTTGCCGAGTCCTTCGGTGGCGAGGTTGAAGATACTTGCCCACATGATGGAAGTGCACAAACCGCAGAGCACGAGCATGAGTGCTGCTATGGGCACGGTTACCATTTCAAACGATGAACCAGTGAACACGGGCATCTGAACCTGAGAGCTCTTGCCCAGAACCATTGCCAGAGCAATGAGTGCCATGGCTGTGATGGTGGTGCATGTCATCATGGTTCTGCTTGATACCTTGCTTGCAAAGAAGCTTGATCCGAAACGTCCGATGAGCATGAGCAGCCAGTATGTGGCAGCTACCGAACCGGCTATTGCTGCTGCGTTGCCTTGCAGTCCGCCGCCAGCTTCCGTGGTGTCTGACAGATAGAATATCATAGTTCCAGGTATTCCCACTTCCACACCAACATATACGAAGATGGCGATGGTGCCGAGCACGAAGTGGCGGAACGACCATGCGCTGTGCTCAAATACGGTGTTGGCTCCTGTCTTGCCCATCTGTGGATCTTCAATGGGTATGAACAGCAGAACGAAGAATGCTGCTGCGAATACTGCCATTGCAATATACATCACGGGGTTTACATCAGAGAATGTTGCCTTAGTGGCATCGCCGATGAGTGCTCCCACGAAGAGCGGAGTGAGCGTTCCGGCGAGTGAGTTGAGCGTTCCACCAATGAGGTTGAGCTGATTGCCACGGTTGCCGCCGCCACCGAGAAGGTTGAGCATTGGGTTTACCACGGTGTTGAGCATACATACGCAGAAACCTGAGATGAATGCACCGAGCAGATACACGATAAATCCGGTTGTGCCGTCAACGGAGCCAGAGATGAACTGTATGAGTACGCCGATGAAACCTGTGGCGATGCCGGCGAGGGCTGTTTTTTTGTATCCAATCTTCGTGAGGAGCTTTCCGGCAGGTATTCCCATGAACAGGTATGCAAGGAAGTTCATCATGTTTCCGAGCATTCCTACGGTGTTTGAACCTTCAAATGCACCTTTCCAAATCACTCCGATTGGTGCTGCGAGATTTGTTACAAACGAAATCATCGCATAGAGGAACATCATTGTTATTATGGCAATGATGCTTCCGTTTTGTTTTTTGTTTTCCATTGTTTTTTGTTCTGTTATTTTTGTTGATAATGTGTAATTGTCATTTCTCTGCACCAAACCTGTAAACGGTCTTCTGTGTGTATTTCTCATTGGGCTTAATCACCACTGATGGGAAATAGGGGTGGTTTGGTGAATCGGGGAAGTGCTGACATTCAAAGCATATTCCCGAACGGCGTGGGAAGGTAGCTCCATGCTGTCCCTTGTAACCGTCTGCCCAGTTGTCGGTGTAAAGCTGCATGCCAGGTTCCGTGGTGTAGACTTCCATCCATCGTCCGCTCACAGGTTCTTTTATCCTTGCTGCGAAGGTGAGTTCTCCCTCTTCTTTCTTGTTGAGTACAAAGCAGTGGTCGTAGCCTGCACCTATCTTTATCTGTTCGTTGTCGGCATCGATGTCTGTGCCCACGGCCTTCGGTTTGCGGAAGTCAAACGGTGTGCCTTCCACCTTGAGGATTTCTCCGGTAGGAATGCTTGTCTCATCGATGGGAAGGTAGAAGTCGGCATTGATCTCGCATATCTGGTTTTCTATGCCAGGTGTTGGATTGGCTATGCCTTGCAGGCTGAAGAAGCCATGGTGTGTGAGGTTGAGTATTGTCTTCTTGTTTGTCGTAGCCTGGTATTTGATGACCAGCTCGTTGTCGTCGGTGAGTGTGAATGCCACCCATACTTCCAATTCTCCCGTGTAGCCTTCCTCGCCATACGAGCTTATGTATTTCATCACTACGGCATGGTCGCTCACTTGGTTTGCATCCCATACTTTTGCGTTGAAGCCCTGTTTTCCTCCGTGCAGGGAGTTGGGTCCGTTGTTTATGTGCAGGTGGTATTCTTTACCGTTGAGTTGGAACTGTCCTTTCGCTATACGGTTTCCGTATCGTCCAATAAGTGTGGACAGATAAGGTTCAGGTGAGGATATTACGTCTTGGATATTGTCGTGACCTTGTATAACGTTGGCAAAATGTCCATCCTTATCTTCGGTCATTATGGCTACTATAGCGCCTCCGTAGTTTGTTACTGCCACCTCGCTACCGAGGCTGTTCTTGAGTATGTAGAGGTCGGTTTTCTTTCCGTTGATAGTGGTTTGAAAGTCTTCCCGCTTCAAACCACATGCGTAGTGTGTGTCTTCTGTATTCATATTTTGATCACTTAGTTTGGTTAGTATTCACTTGCAAAGTAACGAAAAAATACTGAGAAATACGAAAGGGGGAATGAAAAAAACATTCTCCCTTTCGTTAAAAACCTTTAAACATACTGTTTCGTATGTATCCTTTCCATCTGTTAGTCTCTGTTGCGGACATGTTGCAAGAGGTCTGCCACGACATAGCTGCTTCCTCCAATGAAGATGAAATCATTGGAATGGGCATCGTGGAGTGCTGCCTCATAGGCCGATGCCACGCTGTTGAAGCTGTTGCCTGTAAGCTTGTGCTTTTCTGCCTTCGCCTGAACGGTGGCTGATGGTATGGCTCTGTGGTTGTCGGCTTGTGTCCAATAGTAGACTGCATTCGTGGGAAGGAGCTGCATGACGGTGTCAATGTCTTTGTCGTCAACCATTCCGAACACAATCCTTAGAGTGTCGCATGCCTGTTCTTTTATCTGTTTGGAAAGGTATTGCCATCCTGCCACGTTATGGCCAGTGTCGCATATAATGGTTGGACTTGTCTTCAGTGTCTGCCACCGTCCCATGAGCGATGTGTTTTCACACACGTTGGCAAGTCCTTTCTTTATATCAGGATAGTCAATCTCCAAAGGGAGGTGCCTGATGGCACTTAGTATCGTCTGTTTGTTTCTCGCCTGATAGTTGCCTTTGAGCTCAAAGGCGATGTCATCATAGTGTATCTCTTCATCCTGGGCGAAGAATATGGGCGCGTTCATAGCCTGTGCCTTTGCTTCAAATACCGGTCGTGTCTCGCTGTTGTATTCGCCTATGACCACAGGCGTGTCTTCCTTTATTATTCCGGCCTTCTCTGAGGCGATCTGTGAGAGGGTGTTTCCGAGAAACCCCGTATGGTCGAACGATATGTTGGTGATTACCGACAGTATGGGCGAAATGATGTTTGTGCAGTCGAGCCTGCCTCCCAATCCCACTTCAATCACAGCAATGTCTACCTTCGCATCGGCAAAATACTTGAAGGCGAGGGCTGTGGTGAGCTCAAAGAATGACGGGAAGATGTTCTTTCCGAGAGAGTCGAGATATATGCTTCCCTCTTTCTTTGCTGACGGATGGGAGATGAGCTTTTCCACGAACTCCACCACATAGCCTTCGCTCACACATTCCCCGTTCACGCGTATGCGTTCCCTGAAGTCAACGAGGTGTGGCGAGGTGTAGAGTCCCACTCTGTATCCTGCCTCCTGAAGAATGGATGCAATGGAGTGAGAGCACGACCCCTTTCCGTTGGTGCCGGCAATGTGTATTGTCTTGTATTGCGTGTGTGGATGCCCGAAGTGTTCATCAAGCATGAGGGTGTTGTATAGCCCCTCTTTATATGCAGAAGCCCCCGTATGTTCGAATACGGGGGTTGCATTATACAGATACTCTATGGTTTCCTTATATGTCATAGTGTCAGTTGAAATAGTTGCGGAACTTCTGGAATATGCTTTCTTTTGTCTTTGCATCTCCCTTGAAATTGTCGCTGTCCTTGAAGCTTTCCACGGCTTGCCGTTCTTCTTTTGTGAGAGTCTTGGGTATGTATACGCTGACGTTTACAATCAGGTCGCCTTTCTCATTGCCGTAGCCTTGGACAGGCATGAGTCCCTTGTCGCGCAGCCGCAGAGTCTTTCCCGGTTGTGTTCCCGGCTCAATCTTTATCTTTACGGTGTTGCCTTCTATGGTCGGGATGTCAACGGTGCCGCCGAGCGCAGCTGTGGGGAAGTCGAGCAGCAGGTTGTATAGCAGGTTGTTTCCGTCGCGCACGAAGGTGTCGTCAGCTTCCTCTTCGATGAACACCTGTATGTCGCCCGTTATTCCGTTGTGTTTGCCGGCGTTGCCCTTGCCAGGAACGTTCACTACCATACCTTCAGCCACTCCTGCCGGGATGTTTATCTCTACGACCTCTTCACCTTTCACGATGCCTTCGCCGTGGCAGTGGTGACACTTGTTCTTTATCACTGTTCCTTCACCACCGCACACATGACAGGTTGTCTGTGTCTGCATCATTCCGAAAATGCTTTGCTGGGTGCGTATTTCCATACCCGAGCCATGACAGTTTGGGCATGTCTCGGCTTGAGCTCCGTTTTCTGCTCCTGTGCCGTGGCAGTGAGGACATTCCACGTCTTTCCTGACCTTGAATTTCTTGGTTACTCCGGTTGAAATCTCCTGAAGAGTGAGCTTCACCTTCAGTCGCAGGTCGCTGCCACGGTATTTAGCGGGCTGTCGTCTGCCGCCTCCAAAACCTCCGAAGCCTCCTCGTCCGCCAAACACGTCGCCGAACATTGAGAAGATGTCGTCCATGGAGAAACCGCCTCCGAAACCGCCTCCGAAGCCTCCGGCTCCGCCCGAGAGCCCTTCAAACCCGAACTGGTCGTAGGTTTGTCTCTTTTGCGGGTCGTGTAGCACATCGTAAGCCTCTGCTGCTTCCTTGAACTTCTCTTCAGCCTCTTTGTCACCGGGGTTTCTGTCCGGGTGATATTTTATGGCAATCTTTCTATATGCTTTTTTTATCTCGTCTTCCGAAGCACCTTTGCTTATGCCCAGAACTTCGTAGTAGTCTCTCTTTGCCATTGTAGGTTATCAGTTGTCAACTATTGCTTGTCAATTATCTGTTATCTCATTGTCCCACTGCCACTTTGGCGTGTCTAATCACTTGGTCGTTGAGGGTGTAGCCTGTCTGCACGCAGTCAATCACCTTGCCTTTCTTCTCGTCGCCCATGCCGGGAACCATGGCTATTGCTTCGTGATAGTCAACGTTGAAGTCAGCATCCTCTGTGTCTATTTTCTGCACACCGAGGCTTTCAAGTGTCTTTATGAATTTGTGGAAAATAAGCTCCATGCCTTCCCTTGTTGCTGCGGCATCTTCGTTCTTGTCGGCAATGGCTCGTTCAAAGTCGTCGAGCACAGGCAGTATGGCTGTGATTGTTTTCTTGCCTCCGTTGAGTATGAGCTCTGCTTTCTCCTTGATGGTTCTTTTCTTGTAGTTGTCAAATTCGGCAATGGTTCTGAGCAGTTGGTCCTTGAGCTTGGCGTTTTCCTGCTGTGCCTCCTCCAGAGGTGTGAGTTGAGGCTCCGCTTCCTTGTTGTCGTCAGTGTTTTCGGTGTTCTCTGTGTTCTCTGATGCGTTGTCGGCAGTCTGCTCGTCTACATTGCTTTCCTCAATGTTTTCGCCTTCTATTTTTATTTCTTTTTCTTTGCTCATAGTTGTAATAATGTGTTATGCTTTCTTGCTGTGGTCAATGCAAACTCTGTGCCATGTTGCATTGTGTTGCAAGATTGTCATGCTTATTTGTCATACATACTGGCTTTCTGCTCTTTTATGGCAGCATCGTAGATGTAGTCGTCGTAGCTCATGAGCTTGTCGATGGTGCCTTTGGGTGTGAGCTCGATAATTCTGTCGGCAACGGTATTGATGAACTCGTGGTCGTGGGAAGCAAAGAGTACGTTTCCCTTGAATGCCACCAAATTGTTGTTGAATGCCTGTATCGACTCCAGGTCAAGGTGGTTTGTTGGTGTGTCGAGAATGAGGCAGTTGGCATTCTTGAGCTGCATGCGTGCTATCATGCAGCGCATCTTCTCACCTCCCGAAAGCACGTTCACTTTCTTTTCCACTTCCTCCTGCTTGAAGAGCATTCTTCCGAGATAGCCTTTCATTGTCACTTCGTTGCCTGTACCGTATTGGCTGAGCCAGTCCACGAGGTTCATGTCGCTTTGGAAGAACTCGGTGTTGTCCAATGGGAGGTAGGCTGTGGTGATGGTTATTCCCCATTTGTATGTTCCGGCATCGGCTTCCCTGTTGCCGTTTATTATCTCAAAGAGGGCAGTCATGGCTTTGGGGTTATGTGACAGGAATACTGTTTTTTGTCCTTTCTCAATGTTGAACGACACATTGTCGAAGAGCACTGTTCCGTCGGTATCCACGGCTTTCAGTCCTTCCACCTCAAGTATCTGGTTTCCGGGTTCACGTTCCATTTGGAAGATTATTCCTGGATATTTTCTTGTAGAGGGTGTTATCTCCTCCACGTTGAGTTTCTCAAGCATCTTTTTGCGGCTTGTGGTCTGCTTTGACTTGGCTACGTTGGCAGAGAAGCGGCGTATGAATTCCTCCAGCTGCTTGCGTTTCTCGTCGGCTTTCATCTTTTGGTTCTGAGCCTGACGGAGTGCGAGCTGTGAACTCTCATACCAGAAAGAGTAGTTTCCGGAGAATACCGTTACTTTTCCAAAGTCAATATCTACGGTCTGGGTTGATACGGCATCAAGGAAGTGGCGGTCGTGGCTTACCACGAGCACACACTGCTCAACGTTGCTCAGATATTCCTCCAGCCACTGCACGGTATCGAGGTCGAGGTCGTTGGTGGGCTCGTCGAGCAGCAGGTTGTCGGGATGTCCGAAGAGAGCCTTGGCAAGCATCACGCGCACCTTTTCGTTGTTCGAAAGCTCAGACATCATTCTGTAGTGCTCAGTCTCTTTCACTCCGAGGTTCTGCAGCAGCTGTGCAGCTTCGCTCTCAGCCTCCCAGCCATTCATCTCGGCAAACTTCAGTTCAAGGTCGGCAGCGCGGTTGCCGTCTTCCTCTGTCATCTCAGCCTTGGCATAGAGTTCTTCTCTCTCCTTCATGTTCTTCCACAGAGGTTGATGCCCCTGCAGCACGGTGTCCATCACTGTGAATGCGTCAAACTTGAAGTGGTCCTGGTCAAGCACCGACAGTCTCTCTCCGGGAGCCATCTCTATGGTTCCTTTGTTTGGTTCCAGCTCGCCGCTGATAGCTTTCAGCAACGTAGACTTTCCGGCACCGTTGGCACCTATAATGCCATAGATGTTTCCTGCTGTGAACTTGATGTTTACATCCTTGTAGAGTACTCTTTTGCCAAATTGAATCGCCAGATTCGTAACTGTTATCATATCCTTATACCTTATTATAATACTAATGGGCTGCAAAATTACTCTAAATTATCCACATATCCAAATTCTGAATTGTAATACTGTTTAATTTTTCAGACGATTTCCGTTTGTGTAAGTTCACTCGGTTGTGTTTTTTATGGTAAAGCGATTTAATCTTTTCCTATCTATCATATAGCAGATGACTGTACTCAATGTCATGGGATTGCAAATCATACACAACTCATTGGAATTTTGACACGGCAAAACCACCCTTTTTGAGAGAATTTTCAATTCCGTGAAACAGTTAACAAATGTGAACGAAAAATGTTCTCCGCACAGTGAGAAAACGAAAGTGCCACTTTTGCGCTGCGAAAGTGGCTCTTTTACCTTCCAAAAGAGGCTCTTTTGCACGCTAAAAGAGGCTCTTTTAAAACGCCCCTTCCAAACATCTGACTATCAATGGGTTACCAAGGTGATTTTTTAAGCCTTTCTCGTTCTTTAAATGTTAAAGAAAGCAGTAATTATTTTACATTTGTTTATATTTATTCACATAATGTTTCACGCATATTTTGGCGCATTTTCTTATGTCTTTTGATACTCGGAAAAAGCAGTTTCACTTATCGTGTCAGAAAGCTTATATTTTGTCATGTGCCACAAATAATATTGCCTGTCTTATCCTTTTTCCTCGTTTTTATTTACCTTTGCACGGTATAATCATAACTTGATGTTATGATGTTGCTCCACAGTCAACAGAGTAGTGTTGCAAAGAACATTGATGTCAGTAGTTCAAGCCTTTGAAAACGAATGGATTTCAAGATTTCATCAAACTATAAGCCTACGGGTGACCAACCCGAAGCCATACGCCAGCTCACCGACGGGATAGAGCGTGGTGACAAGGCTCAGGTGTTGTTGGGTGTGACAGGTTCCGGTAAGACCTTCACCATAGCCAATGTCATAGCCAATGTCAATAAGCCCACACTCATTCTCAGCCACAACAAGACCCTTGCAGCACAGCTTTATCAGGAAATGAAAGGTTTCTTCCCCGAGAATGCTGTGGAATACTATGTGAGCTATTACGACTACTATCAGCCCGAGGCTTATCTGCCGTCCAGCGATACCTACATAGAGAAAGACCTTGCCATCAACGATGATATCGACAGGCTGCGACTCTCTGCCGTGTCGGCATTGCTCTCCGGTCGCAAGGACGTTGTCGTGGTGTCGTCGGTGTCGTGTATCTACGGCATGGGTGGTCCCACCACCATGGCATCAAGCGTGATAAAGCTGAAGAAAGGCGACATCGTAGACCGTAATGAGTTTCTTCGCCGACTCGTTGATGCCCTCTATGTGCGCAACGACATTGATTTGCAGCGTGGATGCTTCAGGGTCAAGGGCGATACCGTGGACATTGCCATGGCATACAGTGATAATGTGCTCAGGGTGACATGGTGGGATGATGAGATAGACTCCATTGAGGAAGTCGACTCTGTGACCTTTGCCCGGTTGGCGGGCTTCGACCAGTATGAAATCTATCCTGCCAACCTGTTTGTTACTTCAAAGGAGCAGACGGAGAAAGCCATCCACGACATACAGGACGACCTCGTGAAGCAGATAGCCTTTTTTACCGAGCAGGGCGACAACATCAAGGCGCAGCGCATCAAGGAACGTGTGGAATACGACATGGAGATGATCAAGGAGCTCGGACATTGTTCAGGAATAGAGAACTACTCGCGCTATTTTGACGGCAGGCAAGCCGGTGACCGACCATATTGCCTGTTCGACTTCTTTCCCAAGGACTTCCTGCTCGTTGTTGACGAGAGTCATGCCAGCATACCGCAGCTCAATGCAATGTATGGTGGCGACAGGGCGCGGAAGCGAAATCTCGTGGAATATGGTTTCAGGCTCCCGGCAGCCTTTGACAACCGTCCGTTGCGCTTTGAAGAACTCCACACACTCATCAACCAAGTCATATATGTGTCGGCAACGCCCGCCGACTATGAGCTGCAGGAGGCAGAGGGTGTCGTGGTGGAACAAATCATTCGTCCTACCGGTCTGCTTGACCCGGAGATAGAGATACGTCCCAGTGAAAACCAGATTGACGACCTGCTTGAAGAGATTGTCGTCAGGGCAGAACGAGACGAGCGTGTGCTTGTCACCACCCTCACCAAGCGAATGGCAGAGGAGCTCACCGAGTACCTGCTCAACCACGACATCAGGGCAAACTATATCCATAGCGATGTGGCCACACTCGACAGGGTGGAAATAATGAACAATCTCAGAGCCGGACTCTTTGACGTGCTTGTAGGTGTGAACCTGCTCAGGGAAGGTCTCGATTTGCCGGAAGTGTCGCTCGTGGCAATACTCGATGCCGACAAGGAAGGGTTCCTCAGGAGCCACCGTGCACTCACGCAGACTGCCGGACGTGCAGCCCGTAACGTAAACGGAAAAGTGATATTCTATGCTGACAATATCACCGAAAGCATGCAGAAGACAATCGACGAGACCATGCGCCGGAGAACCAAGCAGCTGAAATACAATGAAGAGCATGGCATAACTCCTCAACAGATAGTGAAGGCAATAGGAAACTCACTCGCTGCTACAAAACCACAGACTCAGGAGCCACACAAAGCAAAAACCGTTTACATGCCAGTTGACAATATCTCCGATGGAGCCTTTGCTGCAGACCCCATCGTTCAGCACATGACCCGCGAGCAGCTGCAAAAGAGCATTGCCAATACCACCGAGCTCATGAAGCAGGCCGCCAAGGAGCTCGACTTCCTGCAAGCTGCTCAGTATCGTGACGAAATAATCAGGCTTCAGGAAGAACTTGAAAGGAAAGAGTAGGGCAGGAAGACACAGAAACACAAACAGCAAAACGTGTTTTGAGTTAAATAATCCTTAAACCTACCCACATTATTTATTTATTTAGTAATTTTGCAGAAATTATCATAACATCACCATCTATGAAAATAAAGACAGCAATCGTCATCGCTGCGCTTTGCAGCACGATGAACATGGCAGCTCAGACGGAAACCACCACACAGGCACAACGAGTGGCAGAACTGCAGGCAGAGGCAGCTGCCAAGGCTAAGGCGGCACAAGAGGCGGCATTGGCAGCACAGGAAGCTGCGAGGGCGGCTCAGGAAGCTGCTGACGCAGCAGCACAGGAAGCACTGAAGATGGAACAGCAAGCCCCTGTTGAACCATTGCAGGAACCCAAGGAAACCCAGAGTGGCTGGACTGTGGCAAAGGAAAACGTGAAGATAGCTGAAGAGAAGGATAAAGCCGAGACCGAAGCAGCCGAAGCCAAGATCAATGCCAAGCTTCAGTATCTTGAAGCCGGAGCAGTGCCGGAGGTTGACGGTCGTGTGCAGTGGAAGCACGAACGCGATATTGCCGGCATGACAGCGCAGCAGATATATGATGCCATGCTCAGTTTTCTGTCGCGCATGACAAAAGAGCCGAACCAGCTGGAGCGAAGCCAAGTGGTGATGGTGAATGAAAACGAGCACAAGATTGTTGCTACCTTCCAGGAGTGGCTCACATTCACATCCAATGCCGTGATGCTCGACCGTGCAAAGTTCAACTACATTCTTCAGGTCAACTGTTCCGACGGTCACCTTGAAGTGCTGCTTGACCACGTTCAGTACCAGTATGGCACAGGTAAGGATGCACAGAACTACAAGGCCGAAGAATGGATTACCGACAAGTATGCCGTGAACAAGAAACATACACGCATGTTTCCCATCTCCGGTAAATTCCGCAGAAAGACCATCGACCGCAAAAACGAGATATTCAACAATATAGACAAAGCGTTTTGAAAGCGCATGCAAATGCTTTAGACATGGATTTATCAAATCAGAATACAACGGCTGAAAGAAGAACCCGTATCCACAGAAAAGAAGATAACAACAAAGACAACTTCCTGCAACTCCGGCAGTGGCTCAACATAATATTCATGCTCGGAGCTGTAGCGGGAGTGGCCGTATATTTCTTCGGTGACGAAACCGTAGGCACCATAATAATACTCGTAGCCATGGCATTCAAGATTGTGGAATGTGGACTGAGAATGGTGTTTTAATCAACTACAGGATGACAATAATGAAAAGATTAAACAACCTATGCAGCGTGATGGTATTCGTCGTGACAATGCTTGCGCTGCCGGCTGTTGCCGTGGCACAAACATTCGGAGATGACCCCGACGATGCCTTTACCAACGACATGTATAGGAAAGACAAAAACTTTGGACGTTCAGACAGTATACAAAGCCAGCACAAGGAAATACCCAAGGGACTGAAGGTGTGGACCATAGACCCGATTTTCGGAGACAGGACTGAAGCCGAACCCGACACCATTGCCCACATGTTCATGAACAACCATTTCACCACTGGACTGAGAAGTGAGTACAACACTCTGGGAAACCTCGGCTCACCCCGTATAAACAGAATTTTCATAGACCGTAGCGACATAGACAATTTCATGTTTATCTCGCCCTATGACTTCTTTCTGACCAAACCGGAAGATTTCCACTTCACCAACACACTGTCTCCCATAACAAACCTTACCTATAACTCATGTGGCAACCGCACAAACGGAGAAGATTATTTCAAGGCTCTCTTTGCTGTGAATGCTGGCAAACGGATAGGTCTTGGCATGCAGTTCAATTATCTGTATGGGCGTGGTTACTATTCTAACCAAAGCACATCGCATTTCAACTATACCATCTATGGCTCATATCTCGGAGACAGATACCAGGCACACCTCATAATGTCGACAAACCATCAGAAAGTGTTTGAAAACGGTGGTATAGCCAATGATGAATATATCACCCATCCCGAGAAATTCAACGATTCGTATACCGAAGACGAGATACCTGTTACATTGCAGCAGACATGGAACAGGAACGATAATCAGCACATCTTCTTCAACCATCGCTACAGTCTGGGCTTCAACCGTAAGGTGCCCATGACTGAAGACGAGATTGCAGCAAGGAAGTTTGCCATGCGTTCGCAGAAAGAAAACGCTGCAGCCGAAGCTAAACGCAAGGCTCGGGAAAGAGCACGGCGCAATGGTGATGAGTTTGATGAGAGTGAATATGACCGTGAACAGTCTTCGGCAGGTCGTCCCGATGATGCACGGATAGCCGACACATCGCTGCAACCCATTGCCGTCGATGCCGATACGACACGCATCTTTGTTGACAGTCAGGAAAAAGCCGACAGTCTGCTCGCCATTGAAGCAAAGGAAAAAGAAGCTCAGGAGTGGATGAAGGACGAGTATGTACCGGTGACCAGTTTCATACATACTGCCACCTTCGACAACTACAAACGCATTTTCCAAGCCAACGACACCCCCGATGGATATTATCTCAACGACTATTATGACGAGTCCCTGCAAACCAGCGACTCAATATATGACAAGACAAAGCACTGGGAGCTTAGGAACACTCTCGCTGTGGCTTTGCTCGAGGGATTTAACAAATGGGCAAAAGCTGGCTTGAAAGCTTTTACTACCTATGAGTTGCGTCATTATACACTGCCTAACGACGACCTTACCATAGGCAGCTACAATGAGAAGACGCTCTATGTGGGCGGACAGCTGAACAAGACGCAGGGCTCAGTGCTCCACTATAATGTCACAGGTACGGTAGGAGTGATGGGTGACAGCAACGGTGAAGTGACCGTTGATGCCGATGCCGACGTGAATTTCCGTCTGTTGGGCGATACCGTACAACTCGCAGCCAAGGCGTTCTTCCACAGTACGTCACCCACCTACTATTTCACGAAGTACAACTCACGCCATCTGAAATGGGACATTGACTTTGACAATACCGTACATTCACGCATTGAAGGCATCTTCTCGCTCAACCGCACGCGCACTCAGCTGCGCGTAGGCTTTGACGAGATAAAGAACTATACATATTTTGCACAGTCATACGACCTGCAGGCAAACGGCACCAACTATCAGAGACTAAACAATACAGTGGCACCCATTCAGGAAAAAAGCCCAATAAGCCTGCTTACCCT
>Ga0326514_10001082_pt1 | contig 17870 bp, 13 predicted proteins | sample 3_2548_0518_D_FD_203653 | JGI IMG/M metagenome (GOLD analysis project Ga0326514, IMG submission 203653) | Bovine rumen microbial communities from UC Davis, California, United States - 3_2548_0518 | ecosystem: Host-associated > Mammals > Digestive system > Stomach > Rumen | place: USA... | reverse complement strand
CTTTGCAGAAGTGCCACAACGGACGTATGTGGCCCTTTGGCTGGTGGCACATTTTCCGTGCTTTGAAGTTCAAGAAGACCGACGTCGTTGACCTGTTGCTTGTCGGTATCCTGCCCGAATATCGTGCCAAGGGTGCCAATGCCCTGCTTTTCTACCATCTGATTCCCGTCTATCAGAAGTACGGCTTCCTCTGGGGTGAGACTAATGTGGAGATGGAGACCAACGACAAGGTTCAGGGTCAGTGGATGTATCTGGATCACGAGTTGCACAAGCGCAGGAGATGCTATAAGAAAGCCCTGTAAAGACCATTCCCAGAGGGGTAGGGTAGAAATACCCACCTCTAATCTCTCACCTCTAAATTTGAACATACGAAACCTAAATAAATAACAGATATTATTGTGATGGAAGAACAACATATAGGAACTGGCAACTCACTCCCTCTCGGGGAGGGCGGCGAAGGTGCTACATATACCGATGACAACATCCGTACGCTCACCGGCATTGAGCACATCCGCTTGCGCCCAGGCATGTATATTGGCCGACTGGGCGACGGTTCGCTACCCGAGGACGGTATCTATGTATTATTAAAGGAGGTGATCGACAACTCGATTGATGAGTTCAAGATGAAGTCTGGCGACCGTATTGAAATCATGGTTGAGGACAATCTGCGCGTCTCCGTCCGAGACTATGGTCGTGGCATACCGCAGGGTAAGATGATTGAAGCCGTCTCGGTATTGAATACTGGCGGTAAGTATGACTCAAAGGCATTTAAGAAGTCTATCGGACTGAATGGCGTGGGTGTGAAGGCTGTAAACGCACTTAGCCGACACTTTGTGGTCGCTTCCTATCGCGATGGCAAGGTGCGTCGCGCCACCTTTGCCCAGGGAAAGCTCATTAGTGACACGACCGAGGACACACAGGACGAGAACGGTACCTATATATATTTCGAACCCGATGCAGAGCTGTTTCTGCACTATCAGTTCCATGATGATATCGTGGAGACGATGCTGCGCAATTACACCTATCTGAATATCGGGTTGGCCATCATGTATAATGGTCGCCGCATCCTTTCACGTCGCGGACTGGAGGACTTGCTGAAAGACCGCATGAGTGCCGATGCCCTCTATCCCATCATCCACTTGCAGGGCGAAGACATTGAGATTGCCTTTACCCATGCCAACCAGTATGGCGAGGAATACTACTCCTTTGTCAACGGTCAGCACACCACACAGGGCGGCACCCATCAGAGTGCCTTCAAGGAGCATATAGCCAAGACTATCAAGGAGTTCTTCCAGAAGAACTTCGAGTATGTCGACATACGCACAGGCCTTGTGGCTGCCATCGCTCTGAATGTGGAAGAACCGATGTTCGAGAGCCAGACCAAGATTAAACTCGGTTCGCTCACGATGGCTCCTGCCCCCACCAACAATCAGCTCCCTGCCCCTCCCAGCATCAACAAGTATGTGGGTGACTTCATCAAGACCGAAGTTGACAATTACTTGCACAAGAATCCTGATACGGCAGAGGTCATGCTCCAGAAGATTCAGGAGAGCGAGAAGGAACGCAAGGCAATGGCTGGCGTCACCAAGCTGGCCCGAGAACGTGCCAAGAAGGCCAATCTGAACAACCGCAAGTTGCGCGATTGCCGCATTCACTTCAGTGATGCAAAGAACGACCGCAAGGAGGAATCGTGCATCTTTATCACCGAGGGCGACTCAGCCAGCGGTTCCATCACGAAGAGTCGTGACGTGAATACGCAGGCGGTCTTCTCCCTTCGCGGTAAGCCACTCAACTCGTTTGGCCTTACCAAGAAGGTGGTCTATGAGAACGAGGAGTTCAACCTGCTGCAGGCAGCTCTCGATATTGAGGATGGACTCGACACCTTGCGTTATAACAAGGTCATCGTGGCCACAGATGCCGATGTCGATGGTATGCACATCCGGCTCCTGATTATCACATTCTTCCTCCAGTTCTTCCCTGAATTGATTCGAAAAGGCCATGTTTACGTGCTTCAGACTCCGCTGTTCCGTGTAAGAAACAAGCGGAATAAGATAAAGAAGAAGGCTGCTCTTTCGCCCTCAGAGGGAAGTTCGACAGCCCGTCAACAAGGAAAGGAATCATCCTCTGGAGCCGCAGGAGGCACCAAGTCCGACTATGTGGTACGCTACTGCTACAGCGAGGAAGAGCGCCTGGAGGCCATCCGCGACCTTGGTCCCGATCCTGAGATAACCCGTTTCAAGGGTCTTGGCGAAATCAGTCCGGAGGAGTTTGCTGGCTTCATCGGTCCTGACATCCGTCTGGAGCAGGTCACACTTCACAAGACCGACCAAGTGCAGAAGTTGTTGGAGTATTATATGGGTAAGAACACCATGGAACGCCAAAACTTCATTATCGACAACCTGGTCATCGAGGAAGACCGTCCCGATGAAGAGGCGACGGAGTGAGTTTTTGGATAGAATTGCTATTTTGTAAATCAATGGATAATAACAATAAGAATATCAGACAGGAAGACGCTCAGAGTCCTCAGGGCGATAACGAATTGGTGCGTCGCATAGCTGAACAGAAATATGAGTTTGGTTTCACTACCAATGTCGATACGGAGGTTATTCCCGTAGGTCTGAACGAGGATGTAGTGAGGCTTATTTCCCAGAAGAAGGGCGAGCCCGAGTGGATGCTCGATTTCCGCCTGCGTGCCTTCCGCTATTGGCAGGAGCAGAAAGAGCCTAAATGGGGCCATGTCCATGTGCCTCCCATCGACTATCAGGCCATCAGCTACTATGCCGACCCTATGGCCAAAAAGAGGAAAGAGAATAAGATAGACCCTGAACTGGAGAAGACTTTCGACAAGTTGGGCATTCCTCTTGAGGAGCGTCTGGCCCTCAGCAGCAATACTGCCGTCGATGCCATCATGGACTCGGTCTCGGTCAAGACCACCTTCAAGGAGGTGCTCCATGAGAAAGGCGTCATCTTCTGCTCTATTGGCGAGGCCATCAAGGAGCACGGAGAATTGGTAAAGCAGTATTTAGGGACGGTAGTTCCCTATAGGGATAATTTCTTTGCGGCCCTCAACTCGGCAGTTTTCAGCGACGGATCATTTGTTTACATCCCCAAGGGAGTGCACTGCCCCATGGAACTCAGTTCCTATTTCCGCATCAACGCCCGCAATACCGGTCAGTTTGAGCGAACATTGATCATTGCCGATGATGACAGCTATGTGTCTTACCTGGAAGGCTGTACCGCCCCGATGCGTGACGAAAACCAGCTCCATGCTGCCATCGTCGAAATCATTGTCAAGGATAGGGCCGAAGTGAAATACTCTACGGTACAGAACTGGTATCCAGGCGACGAGAAAGGTCGTGGTGGCGTGCTGAATCTGGTCACCAAGAGAGGCGACTTGCGTGGCGTGGACAGCAAGTTGTCGTGGACGCAGGTGGAGACGGGTAGTGCCATCACGTGGAAGTATCCTTCCTGCATCCTACGAGGCGACAACAGCGTGGCAGAATTCTATTCCGTAGCCGTGACCAACAACTATCAGGAGGCCGATACGGGTACGAAGATGATTCACTTAGGCAAGAATACCAAGAGCACCATTATCTCCAAGGGTATCTCCGCCGGACATTCGCAGAACTCATATCGTGGACTCGTCCGGGCTGCTGCCACCGCCGAGAATGCCCGCAACTATTCATCGTGCGACTCGTTGCTGTTGGGTAGCAACTGCGGAGCGCATACCTTCCCCTATATGGATGTGCACAACGACACAGCCGTCTTCGAGCACGAGGCCACTACGTCGAAGATTTCCGAGGACCAGCTTTTCTATTGTACCCAGCGTGGCATCCCCACCGAACAGGCCGTAGGCCTCATCGTCAACGGCTATGCCAAGGAGGTCATCAAGAAGCTCCCCATGGAGTTTGCCGTCGAAGCCCAGAAACTGCTCAGCGTCTCTCTCGAAGGCACCGTGGGATAGCATATCTAAGGAAATGTGGCGGGAGTGCCCTTGCCAACGCCCTTTCACTTTGATATATGTCAAAGAAATCTGCATGGAAAGCCAAAAAGAAGCGGAATTCTTGTGTCCGAACACAAAAACTGCTACCTTTGCACCCGTAATCGAGATGATTACGCATGTTATTCATTAGGTTAGTAGTTAATAGATTTAAGGTAAAGATTATGTTATTAGATTTTCAAACTACGGCCATGTTGGTTTCAGTTGCCATAGCAACAGTGCTAAGCGTTGTGACGCTGACACATACCAACATCCGTTAGAAGGAGTGCGGAGTGAGTGATTCATACCGCACTCTTTCGTTATATATATCCGAAATGCACGTAAAAGCTACATAGAGAAAACTAAAACTAACTTAAAATAAGTCAGATTATCATATATTTTATTTAATAATCAGTATTAAATTGCAGCTATTTGAGGAATTGTGAGTAAATTTGCACGCAAAATATTTAAACAATACGAAATGAAAAGGACCATTTGGATGCTCAGCCTGCTACTTGCGGTAGCCACGGTGACGCTGACGTCATGCCTGGGAAGTGACGACAACTCCGTTACGACCTATCCTGACACGGCTATCACCAGCTTCACTCTGGGCACACTCAACCGATACCAGCACAACACATCCAAGACAACAGGCAAAGACACTATTGTCAAGATTACTTATACCGGATCGTACTATCCCATGACCATTGATCATGTTGGACAGAAGATATACAACATGGAACCGCTTCCCGTAGGTACCGATACAAAACATGTCATCTGTACCATCGGCTCGAAGAACAACGGCGTCGTCTATCTGAAACGAATCAACAGCGACTCACTCTATTATCATCAGTCTGCCGATTCAGTAGACCTGAGTGTGCCTCGCACCTTCTGTGTCTTTGCTGTTGATGGCTCTGGCTCTCGCGAATACACCGTGACGCTCAACGTCAGTTCCACCACAGGCACTACTTTTGGATGGGTCAAGCAAGATAGTATTGCACCCATTGCCGACTTGGCCAGCAAGCACCTGATTGCCTTTGGCGACAGCGTACAGTTGGTCGACCGCAACATTGTGGTGATGGGTGAACGTGCTTTCCGCCTGAAGGACGGGCTTGTCGAGAGCTCTACAGACCTCATCAACTGGGAAGTTAAGACGGGGGAAACCTATACCGACCAGCAACTGAAATGCCTGATTGGCGCTTCAAGTTTCGAACTCTTCGCCTTGGGCAATGATGGACACATCAAGCGCTCTACCGATATGGGCGTTAATTGGCAAGACGAGCAGCTCGACGAATCATTGTCCCTGCTGCCGCTCGAGAACATTGCCGTGGTGAGCTGGCCTTATGCTTCCGCCAACGATTATGACTACGTCTTGTTGGTTGGCAACGACCCGCAGGATGCTGAGCGTATGAGCATCTGGCGCAAGTTAAGTCCCTATCAGGGGCAGGCCCAGTGGGTGCTGATGACGCAGGACGATACCAACCGTCAGAAACTGCCAAGCACCACGCCGCTTTCGTTGGCTTGCTATGACAACACCGTGCTTGCCGTGGGAACCGGCATGAAGATATATCAGTCTTGCGACCAGGGCATCACCTGGCAACATCCATCCACCTTGGCACTCCCTGCCACTGCCGTGGGTACTATTGCCTCAATGGCCGTCGACAAGCAAGGCCGCCTATGGCTCATCTCCGATACTGGCCAGCTGTGGGAAGGCTCCAAGCGCTGATTCATCCTTCGTGCACGCATATATAATATAAGGTGAGAAAGAAGCTGTTCATCCTCGTTGGTCTACTGCTTGCGACGCATGGCCTCCATGCGCAAGACCAGCCCGAATACCGCATGGAAATCGGTGCGGGGGCAGGAATGGTAGCCTATGTGGGTGACCTGAACAGCAATCCGCTGAAAGGCATGAAGCCTATGGGGTCGTTGGTGGCCCGATACAAGAAAAATCCACGCATGGCCTGGACGCTGAATCTGGGCTACGGCCAGCTGAAAGGTGCGACGACAGACGACAAGTCATGGTTGCCCGACGTGAAGGAGCACCCCGCCGACTTCAAGACATCGCTCTATGATGTGCAGACGCGCTTCGAGTGCAACTTCTGGCCTTTCGGCACAGGTAAGGAATATCACGGCGCACAGCCGTTGACACCCTTTCTCACCATCGGTTTAGGCTTTACCATTGGCAACGCTAAGTTGACACAGGCCGATGCCGAGCCACGCAAGGAAAACAGCTTTGCCTTGCAAATGCCCATCGGCTTCGGCGTGAAGTACAAGCTGGCCGACCGCATGAACCTCACTGCCGAGTGGGTGATACACTTCACGGGCAGCGATTTGCTTGATGGACTCGAAGACCCCTATGGCATACGCAGTCAGGGACTCTTCAAGAATACCGATGGCTACGGCACGCTGCAGCTTTCGCTCACCTATGATTTCTGGGAGAGGTGTCGGGTGTGCCATAACGACCGTGAATAGGAACAACAGAAAAAATAAGAACTGTGATATGAACATTGAATTAGATATGAACCGCATTCCCCAGCACATTGCCATCATCATGGACGGCAACGGACGCTGGGCAACGGAGCGTGGCAAAGAGCGAGCCATAGGTCATCAGGCCGGAGTGGAAACCGTGCGACGTATCACCTCCGAGTGTGTACGGCTGGGTGTGAAATACCTCACGCTTTATACTTTTTCAACTGAGAACTGGAACCGTCCAAGCGATGAGGTCGCAGCACTCATGGGATTAGTGCTCAGTTCGCTTGAGGATGAGATATTCCAGAAGAACAATGTGCAGTTCCGGGTCATTGGCGACATGAAGCGCTTGCCCGATGCAGTCCAGAAGAAGCTGTGGGAAACGATGGAGCACACCGCTCAGAACGATGCCATGACCATGGTCGTAGCATTGAGCTACAGTAGCCGATGGGAGATTACCGATGCAGTACGTGAGATTGTGTGGGAGTCGTGCAGCAAGCTGATAGGCAAGGGCTACGACGTTGACGAATTGATGGCCTCCATCACCGAGGACACCATTAGCCAGCACCTGAACACCTTCTTCATGCCCGACCCCGACCTGCTCATCCGCACAGGTGGCGAGCTGCGCATCTCCAACTATCTGCTCTGGCAGATTGCCTATTCCGAGCTGTATTTCTGTGATACCTATTGGCCCGACTTCCAAGAGGAAGACCTGCACAAGGCCATCGCCAGTTTCCAGAATCGTCAGCGTCGTTTCGGCAAGACTGAGGCACAGGTAGAAAATGAAGAATGAAGATAGAAAACTTACTGATAATGTATAAAAATAAAATACTGAACATGAAGGTGGGAATGAGGACGAAGTGGCTGTGCGCAGTACTCTTCACGCTTCATTCTTCACTCTTTGTTTCAGCTCAGGAAATCGACATCAGCTATGCTGGAACGCCACGTCAGTGTGAAATTGGCGGCATCAGCATCAAGGGCGTCGAAGGTTATTTCGAGGACTTCCTGCTCACCAATATCTCTGGCTTGCAGGTAGGACAGGAAATAGAAGTGCCAGGCAACGAGCTAACCGAAGCCGTGAAGCGCTATTGGCAGCATGGACTCTTCTCACGAGTCCGCCTTGTGGCCGACAGTATCGTGGGGCAGAAAATATACCTCACCTTTCACTTGGCGCCCCGTCCTCGCATCAGCGAGATCAACTACAATGGCGTGAAGAAGACCGAACGTGAGGACTTGGAGTCCAAACTGGGCATGATGAAAGGCTCTGCCGTGACGCCCAACCTATTGGATCGCGCCAAGATTCTTGCCAAGAAGTACTTCGACGACAAAGGCTATAAGAATGCTGAAATCGAAATTACTCAGCGTGACGACGTGGCCGCTAAGAACAGCATCATCCTCGACGTGGACATTGACAAGAAAGCGAAGATGAAGGTGCGCAACATCTTCTTCCAAGGTAACGAACAACTATCCGACGCCAAGCTGAAAGGCTCGCTATTCAAGAAGGGTGCCTTTGGCAAGATTCATGAGGCAGGAAAGGCTGCCAACTTCTTGAAAGCCAAGAAGTTTACTCCCGAACGCTATGAAGAGGCCAAGACCGCTTTGATTGAGAAGTACAACGAGCTGGGCTATCGTGATATGACCATCCTCGCAGACTCAGTATGGAACAACGACGACAAGCACGTCAACGTTCTGGTGCGTTTGGAGGAGGGTCAGCGCTACTTCCTGCGCAATGTCACCTGGGTGGGCAACACGGTGGTCACCACCGACGGACTGACCAACGTGCTGAACATGAAGAGGGGTGACGTTTACAACCAGAAACTGCTCAACAAGCGACTGGTCGAAGACGACGATGCCGTACACAACTACTATTACAACAACGGTTACGTGTTCTCGAGCGTCGATCCTGTCGAGGTCAACATCGTGGGCGATAGCGTTGACCTGGAGGTGCGTATCGTAGAGGGTCCACAGGCCCACCTCAGCCACGTCAACATCTACGGCAACGACCGCCTCTATGAGGAGGTGGTGCGTCGTGAGCTGCGTACCAAGCCGGGTGACCTCTTCTCGAAAGAAGCCCTGATGCGTTCGGCACGTGAAATTGCCTCAATGGGCTATTTCGACCCGGAAAAGGTGCAGCCCGAAGTGAAGCCCGACTATGAGGACGGTACGGTGAACATCGACTGGAACCTGGAGCAGAAGTCCAACGACCAGTTGGAGTTGTCGCTCGGTTGGGGACAGACGGGTATCATCGGTCGCGTTGGTATCAAGTTCAACAACTTCTCCATGCGCAACCTCTTGGGTAAAAACAAGTTGCATCGTGGTTTCCTGCCTGCCGGCGACGGTGAGCAAATTGGATTGAACTTCCAGACCAATGGCCGTTATTACCGCTCCTACAACGCCAGCTATAGTACCGGATGGTTTGGTGGCAAGCGTCCTAACGCCCTCAACGTGGGTGCCTTCTACATGAAGCAGAGCGATGTGTCGAGCACATATTACAACTCTGCCTGGATGAATTCGATGAATAGTTATTATTCGGGCTACGGCACCTACAACAACTATTATTACAACAACTACGAGTCGTACTACGACGACGACAAATACCTGAAGATGTTGGGCTTCTCCCTCGGATGGGGTAAGCGCTTACGCTGGCCTGACGACTACTTCCAGTTCTCAGCCACGCTGGCCTACCAGCGTTACATGCTGAAAGACTGGCGCTACTTCATGATTGCCAACGGCAACTGTAACAACTTGAACCTGAGCCTGGCACTCACACGTACCTCGACCGACAATCCCCTCTTCCCACGTCACGGTTCCGAGTTTGCCATCTCAGTCACCGCTACTCCGCCTTGGTCTTCCTTCGACGGGAAGGACTACTCGACCTTGGCCACTGACTATACCAAGTCAACCTATCAGGATGAGCAGCGCGAAAAATTCCGCTGGATTGAATATCATAAGTGGAAGTTCAAGACCCGCACCTTTACAGCCCTCACCAATGACCAGAAGTGCTTCGTGCTGATGTCCCGAGTGGAGTTAGGCTTGTTAGGCTACTACAACAAGTATAAGAAGTCACCCTTTGAGACGTTCTATATGGGTGGTGACGGCATGAGCGGCTATTCCACCAGCTATGCCGAAGAGACGATAGGACTGCGTGGTTATGAGAACGGCTCGCTGACTCCTTACGGACAGGAGGGCTATGCCTACGACCGTTTCACCCTGGAGCTGCGATACCCCTTCATGCTGGGCAACACCACCATCTATGGATTGTCGTTTGTTGAGGCTGGTAATGCATGGACCGATGTCAAGAATTTCAATCCTTTCGACTTGAAGCGTTCGGCTGGCTTTGGTGTACGTATCTTCCTCCCGATGGTGGGCTTGATGGGTATCGACTGGGCATACGGCTTCGACAAGGTCTACAAAGGTACGTCTAATGAGCAGCGTGGTGGAAGCCAGTTCCATTTCGTGCTTGGACAGGAGTTCTGATGATTAAAAATAAAAGAATAACAAATACAAAGGGAGCTATGATTAGGAAATTATTCATAATGCTGGTTATGGGCTTTGCAGCCATGACGGCAAACGCACAGAAGTTTGCACTCATTGACATGGATTACATCTTAAAGAATATCCCTGCCTATGAGCGTGCCAACGAGCAGTTGGCTCAAGTGTCTAAGAAATGGCAGGCTGAGGTCGACGCATTGACCACAGAGGCACAGACACTCTATAAGAACTATCAGAACGAGGTGGTGTTCCTCTCCAAGGAGCAGAAGAAAGCCAAGCAGGACGCCATCATGGAGAAGGAGAAGCAGGCCAGCGAGCTGAAGCGTAAGTACTTTGGCCCAGAGGGTGAGCTCTTCAAGAAGCGTACGGCCCTGATGAGTCCTATTCAGGATGAGATCTACAATGCCGTCAAGGATATCGCCGACCTGCGTGGCTACCAGTTGGTGCTCGATCGTGCCAGCGATGCCAACATTATCTTCGGCTCACCCAAGATTGACATCTCCAATGAGGTGCTGCAGAAATTGGGTTACGCCAACTAAAGAATAAAAACAACAATATAATTAAATCATAAAATTAGGAAAACAATGAAGAAGTTTTTTTTAGCCCTGATGATGCTGGCACCCGTGGCAGCATTTGCACAGAAGTTCGGACACATTAACTCACAGGAAGTGATGCAGGCCATGCCCGAAGCCACACAGATGCGTACTGAGATGGAAGCACTCCAGAAGCAGTATGAAGCCGATGAGAAGGCCATGATCGACGAGTACCAAAAGAAGGTTGAGGCCTTCCAGAAGGATGAGGCTACGATGCCCGACAACATGAAGCAGCGCAAAGTACAGGAAATCCAGGAGATGGAGCAGAAGATTACCCAGGCCCGTCAGGATAATGCACAGGCCCTCCAGAAGGCTTATACCGACAAGCTGACTCCCATCCAGACCAAGGTCATGGACGCCATCAAGGCCGTAGGCAATGCTGGTGGCTATGTCTATATCATGGAGACCAATTCCATCCCCTTCATCAACACGACGCTCTCTACCGACGTGACTGCCCAGGTGAAAGCAAAGCTCGGCATCAAGTAACATGAAAAGACTGTTACTCGCATGTCTCTTGATGATGGCAGGGCTTAGTGGCTTTGCACAGAACGCCTCTACGGAAGCTCCTGACACCACCTCAAAAGCTCCCAAGCCAGCAGTATTGTTTGGCTACCTGAGCTATGACTCTGTCATTGTGGCCATGCCACAGTATGCCATCGTGCAGGCTCGTCTGAGGGAACTGCGCGAAGCCTACGACAAGGAGGTGAGCCGTGTCGAGGAGGAGTTCAACCAGAAGTACGAGGCCTTCCTCGACGGACAGCGTGACTTCCCTCGCACCATTCTGCTGAAGCGTCAGAACGAGTTGCAGGATCTGATGCGGAAGAACCTCGAGTTCAAGCAGCAGGGACGTCGTGACCTGCAGCAGGCCGAAGCCGATGCGATGGCTCCCCTGCACGAAAAGCTCCGTCAGGTCATTGCCACTGTAGCTCGCAATCGCGGTCTCGCCTTGGTTGTCAATACCGACTCCAATGCCTGTCCGTTCATCGAGCCATCGTCGAGCATCAATATTCAGGAAGAGACTATCGCCTTACTGAAGGAATAGCCTTCCAGTAAGTCATCCCTAAAAAGGCCTTCTGCAATCCATCAGAAGGCCTTTTTTGTGTCCTTATGCTCAGCGATCATTAATGCCTGACAAAGGCTTTCTCTGTTATACCTTTCGCTTTCCCTTCTTGGGCAACAACCAAGAAAACTCGTTTTATTAATCCAAATCGAAGTTTTAGTTAACCTATTCAATAGTAAAATGTATGGTTTTGATAAGTAAAATGTATGGTTTTGCTGAGTAAAATGTATGGTTTTGCTGAGTAAAATGTATGGTTTTGCTGAGTAAAATGTATGGTTTTGGTATTAGAAACATTAAGCCATTTCTCAAAATGAGTCATTGATTGCGCTGTTGCTCTGTTACACAAGTATCATTGCACAGCAACGACAAAGCGTTAGTGAGGCTATTCAGTCACAAAAGGCATATATCTTTCTCTGCCTCTCTTCTGAACTTTTCCTATTTGGAAAGAACAAATCATGTCTTTTCCTTTTTATGGTGCAATTCCTTCACCTTAGAATAGAGCATTATTAAAGGAATTTAGGAATTGGAACTACAGCAGACTCTCATATCGCTCCACATAATCGATGTCTTTGATTCGTGTACGATAGTTTTCGGCTGTTATGGGATTCTCAATTTCTTGCCTACGTTTTTGGCTTATTTCTACGTATTCACGTTCACGCTCAATACCCACGAAATCACGCTCCAACAAATTGGCCGCGATACCAGTTGTACCAGAACCACAAAACGGGTCGAGCACCTTATCACCTTTTTTTGTTGATGCCAGAATGATGCGACTCATCAATGACAATGGTTTCTGCGTAGGATGCTTGCCACACGTTTTCTCCCAGGGTGCAATAGCTGGTAGTCGCCAAACATCTGTCATTTGTTTATCACCATTAATAGCTTTCATAAGTTCATAATTGTAGTAATGAGGCACTTTTGCCATCTTGCGAGCCCAAATGATAAACTCCGTGCTGTAAGTGAAATAACGACAGGAAATATTGGGCGGTGGGTTTGTCTTAGCCCATGTGATGACATTGAGAATCTTGAAGCCAAGCGAAGCGAGAGCATTGGCAACGGAGAAAATATTATGGTAGGTACCGCTAATCCAAATAGTGCCGTTGTCAGTCAGTACATCGCGACACATACCTATCCACTTCATGTTGAAAGCGTGCATTTTGTCAACAGGTATGCCTTTATCCCATTCGCCTTTATTTACGCTTACTATTTTTCCACTCTGCACGCTAATACCGCCATTGGACAGGAAATATGGCGGGTCGGCAAACACCAAATCAACTTTATCGCTAAGTAGTGGGAGCAATTCCATGCAATCACCATAATACAAAGTGAAGTCACCTTTCTTGGAAAGATAGTACGGCCTTGTTTCTTCACCGCAAACATCTATGTTGAAATAGCAGAAATCAGAACTACCAAGCACGATATCCTCATCACGATACAAACAGCGTACCTGCTCCTCGGCAATTTCTGCTGTAGGAGCTTCGACGCTGATTTTGCGTGAAAGAGTTTCTGTTATCGTTACTTGATACTTCATTTGCAACCAATTCGGCTGCAAAAGTAAGATCAAAATACGAGAAAAAAGGGATTAGATCATTGTTTAACTTTCGTGATCAAAATAGATCATTTTATCGGATTTTGCGATATTTACCGCGCTCAACAAACTGTACGAATCCCTTATCGCGAAGGAACTGGAGTTGCTGACGTATCTTGTCGTGCACATGATTGTTGTCTGGGTGTTTCCTTTGCAACTCGTCAACAAATGCATATACTTCATCAAGGTTGAAATCGTCATTTGGTATTCTCTCCACGCATTTCAGCACATCAAGCAGCCAACCTCGAGTGTCAATTCCCGATGTTTGAAGTGATAGTGTTCTTTGGTATTGGTCAACTACTCGCGATGTATCTTCTTGGCGGCTGTCCCTAACGATGAATATCTTTCCGCTTTCAGGTATATTGCCAATCTCGATATTGCATCCTATCCATCCAGCTCTTCTTGCCGTTTCTTTTAGTGGTTGCCGCTTCTCTATTATGTCGGGCACAAAGAAATAATTTGGGATGAGCAAAAGATTGTTCACCTGCCAATTGGCATAAGTCATTACAAAAAGGTGAGGATTGCGTAATGATGTAATCCGTTCAATCATCGTTGTGTAGGCACCGTCGGCAATCTTGTTACTTATTACCGCTGTCTTGCTCTCCTTACTCTTCAGCTCAAAGTCCGACTTGCAATCATCGCAGAAGAAGTCAGCAACAGGCTTGTTGGCTTCGTAGTGCCCCAACACTGGCGCACCACAAACAGGGCAGAACATATTTCGCGCCACCCAGTCTTCTGTTACTACGCGAGAAATCTGTGAACCGCTGTGGTAGCCAATTGCCAAACTTTGATTGAAGTGCAAGTCCATTGTCTATTTATTTTCCTTTTCTTCTTCCTCTCTCCGTTTCTGAATAGCTGTGTAGCCTATTTCAGGTAAAGCAAGAGGATTCTTCCCTTGATTTTGTAATTCCATCAAAGCATCACTTATAGCATCAAGCTGGGCACGGGTCAACTCGTTAATATCATTTTGGTCAGCTAACATTGCAATACCTTCACGAGTGAAAGCAAATGGGAGATATTTGCTGTGCTGACCGCGACCAGTCTTTAAGGTGAAATATTTGCACCTTAGAGAATCATACTCTTCTTTAGTCAACTCAAACATGAAATCAGGTGGGAATCTCTCAATATTGGCCCTAACCGCCCTTTTTAGATTCTTGGTCTCAACCATATATAGCTCAGCAAGGTCAGAATCCAACATCACCCTGTGGCCTCGAATATCATATATCTTCCGTTTTATTGGCTCTAATGCATCCATTTTTTTTTGATTAAGTCAGCTGGTTTGCCCAGTTGGTCGTTAATAATGTCTCTTGAATTTTAGGTGAAGTTGTTACAGCACATATATTTGAATTTCAGCTGTCATACTACTTTTTAATGGTACAAAATTACAAATTTCCTCAAATAATAAAGACAAAAGGCACTTTAAAGTTGCAAATACCAACGATTTTTATGAATTTCGTTCTTTTTTGTACACTTATAATGCTTGTATTTGGCATATATTTCGAAATATTTGCATCATCTTTTTTGACGTATGGATTTGAATGAAGCTAATCTATTTAACTTTCGGAAGTAGAACAGGAAGTTAAAATGGAAGTTAAGAACTGCCTTAACTACAAAAAAATAGCAAGGCAAAATTTTAAATTTTAGTTCTACTTCTACTAAATTTCAGCTTATAATTTGCAAAGTATCTGATTATGATATGTTTACGCAGCCATTTCCAAAGGTTTTAGTTCTATTTTAGTTCTACTTTAGTTCTACAAAAGTTCTACTTTAGTTCTACTAAAGCTCTAATTTAAGTTTCGGGAGTTATAAAAGGAAGTTATAAAAGGGAGTTATGCGCTTCGCGCAGGAAGTTAAGCCAGCGATGCTGGCTGGACAATAGCTATGGATGCTGCCCGCCAACCTGGTATTGTCCTTGTATCACTCCCACTTTAACTCCCACTTTAACTCCCACTTTAACTCCCTAATTAATACAGCCTAAAATTTATTCCCAGCGTGGGAATGTTTTGTCCCCAGCGTGGGAATATTTTGTTCCCAGCATGGGAATAAAATATAAGCCCCTTGTTATAAAATCACCAACGAGGCACAACTGAGGACACTGGCCGCAAAGGTGAATGGCGGCGATAAATGCGCAGAAGTGTACTACCAGCAGACCTGCGACATCACCATCACGGGGGGCGACTGGACGCCCATCGGTAACGGGGACAACTATTTTGCGGGCATCTACGACGGCGGCAATTACACCATCAGCGGCATCCGCATCAGCAGCACGTCAGATTATCAGGGCCTCTTCGGAAAGGTTTTGGGTACGACGAACCAACATAGGGGATACATCCAGAACATCATCCTTGAGAACAGTACCATCGCTGGAAAAGAATATATCGGCGGCATCGTGGGACGTTTGACCGATGGTCACGTTAAAAACTGCCATGTGCGCAGCAGCGTCACCGTGAAGGCAGGTGTTGACGGCACGAGCGGCACGAGCAGTAGTAATAAAAATAGTGGTTTTGGTGGCGTGGTAGGATATTTCCGCAATGGCACCGTCACCGATTGCACCAGTATGGCTACGGTGAATAATGGCGGTCACGAATACGTACAATATTTCGGAGGCGTCATCGGATATATGGATCAATCCAGTTCTACCGCCACGGCCACTGACTGCTTCAGTTACGGCATGAAGGCCATTGGAGCTAAAAGAAACGGAACCGTCACCAACGCCAAGCGCGTGTACAAAATAGATTGCACCGACGGCAGCATCACCCTGCCCGACGAGGTTGGCGACACCGACGGTTTCTATTTCGACGGCATCGGCTACTATAAGTCTGGTGTCTCCGTGCCCCTGACCGTGACATTGGGTGAACCCGCTGCGGGCTACGCACTCAGCGTGAGCTATAAAGACGTCAGCGACCACGCCATAGCGCCCAACGCGGACGGTGAATATCTCTATACAACGACTGCCAGCAACGCGACGGTGACGGCGGCCATCGTCCCCGACCCCGTACACTTCTCGCAGTCGGGCGACGAGTACACCATCCACACCGCCACGGGCTGGGGCGTGTTCTGCGATGCCTTGCAGGACAACGCCACCTACAATAAGTTCAGCGGCAAGACCGTGCGTATAGACGACGACATCGATGTCAGCCGCATGGCGGGCAGCCAGTATCATGACTTCTGCGGCACGTTCGACGGCCAGGAGCACACGCTGACCTTCAACTACGGCACGTCCGATGCCTACGCCAACGACGAGTACGCCGCCCCGTTCCACTACGTCAGTAACGCGGGCAGCGTCGCCGCCAACTTCAAGAACCTGCACGTGGCGGGCGACATCTACACCCAGGCCAAGTATGCCGCCGGACTCATTGCCCAGCACTGGGGCACGGTGAACGTCGAGAACTGCCGCGTCAGCACCGTCATCCATAGCAGCGTCGCGGGCGACGGCACCCACGGCGGCTTCGAGGCCGTGAACGTCGGCACGCTGAACATCACGGGCTGCGTGTTCGACGGCAAGCTGCTCAGCAAGAACAGCGGCGATGATGCCACCATCAACTGCGGCGGCTTCGTGGGCTGGCACAACGGCGGCACCACCAACATCAGCAACAGCCTCTACGCCCCTGCCACACTCGGAGAAGGCGAGACAGAGGTAGGCCCAGGCACTACCGGCCAAGCCCCCAGCGCCACCTTTGGCCGCAACACGGTGAACAGCATCACCAACAGCTACTACACCCGCACGCTCGGCACCGAGCAGGGCTTAGGCTACAGCTTCGACACCACCCCCGTCAACATAGGCACGGCAGGCACGGCCTACAGCGTCAGTGGCATCACGCCCTACACGCGCGGCCTGCTCTACGATGGACACTACTATATGACCCCCGAGGCCGTGAGCCTGGCCGACAATGCCGCGAACGATGTGGCCAGCAAGAACGGCTACTTCGCCGACGTGACTCTCACCAGCCGCAAGCTCTACAAGGACGGGGCGTGGAACACGCTGTGCCTGCCCTTCGATGTCGCGCTCGATGGCTCGCCCCTCGCAGGTGCTGAGGCCCGCACACTCACCTCAGCCAGCATCACCGAAGAAACAGCGGGAACGACACTGAACCTGACCTTCGGCGACCCCGTTTCCCCCTCGGGGGATCAAGGGGGGCTTCTCACCGCCGGCACGCCCTACATCATCCGATGGACGAGGGCCAGCGACTACGTGGACGACGATGCGCACAACATCGTCAGCCCCACGTTCAGCGGCGTGACCATCGACGCCACCGACCGCCCCTTCACCAGCACCGACAAGAAGGTGACCTTCCGCGGCACCTACGCCCCCATCGAGTGGGACACGGAGAACACCAACATCCTCTTCCTCGGCACCAACAACACGCTCTACTACCCCCAGCCCAAGGACGGCAAGAACCCCAGCATCAACGCCTGCCGCGCCTACTTCGAGCTGAACGGCATCACCGTCGGTGACCCAAGCTTTTCAGTCCGCTCCATCGTGTTCAATTTTGACGATAGCGAAACTACCTCAATTGACCATTCACAATTCACCATTGACAATTCACCATTGACGATTGACAATGAGGCTGGTGCGTGGTACACCCTCGATGGCAGGAAAGTCAATTCACCATTCACCATTCATAATGCACAATTGCCGAAGGGTATTTACATCCACGGAGGCCGCAAGGTGGTGATTAAGTAAGAGAA
>Ga0326514_10001081_pt1 | contig 17879 bp, 21 predicted proteins | sample 3_2548_0518_D_FD_203653 | JGI IMG/M metagenome (GOLD analysis project Ga0326514, IMG submission 203653) | Bovine rumen microbial communities from UC Davis, California, United States - 3_2548_0518 | ecosystem: Host-associated > Mammals > Digestive system > Stomach > Rumen | place: USA... | reverse complement strand
TTTCGGTGACGGCAAGAACGGCGTGAAGCTTGTCCGCATCGACATGCCTTACCTCGCGAAGATCTTCGACCATCGCGAATCCGTGACTACTTACCTCCAGCTCGACTAAGGGCGTTGCTGCAGGAAGTTCTCCTCCCACGGCTGCAGGGACACGTTCCCTGCGGCCTTTTCCCATGCGGGTAGTATAGAAGAGAGGAATATATGACCGTTAATGAACTTATACAGAGCGCATGCGAGGACGTCAACCTCGTTTCCGACGGCGACGCCGTGCCGGGAGACATCGCGTCCAGCGCGGAGGGCCTTCTAAACAGGGCCGTCGCCATGCTGAACCAGGACAGCTACCTATCCTGCACCGTCAAGGAATACGACCGCGTTTCGTCCGGTTCTGTCGTTTTCCGCAAACTTGAAGAAGGCGAGGAGCAGCAGCCCAACTGCATCGACTCGGAACCTCCCGACTCTGTTCAGGGAGTGAGCCGAAGGGTAGGCATCCGCTGGCTGCGCCTGACTCCGGCAAGTCCGCAGGACCTCGCGGCATCGAACACTTTCAGCCTTCCGCAGCTCTACAGCTATTCGCTCGACACCGAGACGGCTCCGAGCGGAAACAAGCGCGTTGTCGGAGTCCTGAAGCTGAACGGCAGCAACCCGGTAGAGATGAAGTTGTTCGTTAACTCACGCCTTCCGCAGTACAGGCTCGGAGATACCATCTACCTTTCCGACCTCTACCACGACCTCATCCTTTACGCGCTCGAAGTGCGCCTCTGCAAGAAGTACAAGCTTTACTCCTACCTTGACCAGGCCGAGAAGGACCTTAACGACGCGAAGGACTCTATCGACCGCAACACGCTAGTGAACCGTCCGATGACGAACATCGACAACGGAGCGAACGGCTACATGGACGACTACTACAACGGACTAGGCGGAGTGGGGTTATAGCATGGCGACGGGCAAGGTCACTCAATTCCTTATCGGCGCATCGAACAAGGCGAAGTTCCCGGCTATGCAGGGCTCGCAATGGTCATGCAACATGTATTTCTCCAAGAACGGAAACGATGAGTACATGGAATCTGTGCCAGGAATGAAGTTCATGTCGCTGGTTGCTGATGGTGCGAAGTGCCGTGGCGCCTACGTCTCGACTATCGGACTGTCGGAACAGAACTCAAGCGAGGACATGTTTGCGGTATTCGGAAGCTCCCTTTACCGCTTCGACGTGTACGGCAACAAGACCTTCATCGGGTACGTGGCGCCTACGAATTCGCGTATATCGTTTGCTGAGACCGGAGGCCCACGTGCATTGCTTCTGATTGCTGACGGAGCCAACCTCTACTACTACGACCTCCTTGAAGGTGGAGGTTTAGTACAGATACAGATGCCGGAGCGAATAACGTCAATGGGAGGACTAGTCACTCCTTCGCATGTCGCCGTTGTTGCAGGGTCCATCGTGGTGAACGATTCCGGGTCCGGATACTGCTATTACTCCGTTCCTTATCCGTTGGCAAACGATAGACGCACCATGTTCAAGATGGGCGAGGACGGGAAGCCCGAATACGAGACGGACGGAGTGACCGTCAAGACGGAGGATGTCGAGTCCCGTCTGCACGTATTCGAAGACGATTATCACGTTCAGCAGTACTTCAACACGGAATCTTCGAGCGACAACATCAACGGCCTCTATGCCGTAGGCCCTACGCTATACGTTTGGGGTCCGAAGACGGTCGAGATATGGCAGCGCGGAAGTGGCGAGTTCGAGGACTGGATACGCACTAGCTATACGGCGCAGAACTCGTTCGGCCTTGAGGCTCCATACTCGATAGCATCTTCGGGGTCCGTAGTATACTTTGTCGCTTCTGGCGCACAGTACGGTAAGGCCGTAATGATGGTGTCCGGCACCACTTTCAAGAAAATATCTGAAGACTGGATGGAACACAAGCTGCTTCAGGAGTCCACCGAGTCGGCCTACGGCTTCTGCTATTCCATCGCGGACCACAACTTCTACGTGCTGCAGCTAAACAACCTCGGAGAAACGTGGGTCTATGACACGCTGGACGGCGGTTGGCATCAGCGGACAAGCCGGAACAAGACCAGCGGCGTAGAGTCGCAATGGCGTGCCGGCGCTGTCGCGTACTTTGGCGAAAAGTTCTACACGTTCACGAACGACGGATGCGTCTGTCTTTTCAATGGCGACTATTGGAGCGAGGATTACCCGGACGGCACTAGCATCCCCATGATAAGGCACAGACAGACGGCGGTAATCGTTGACAACCTCCGCAACTTCATGTTCGAGGAACTTGCCGTTGAATGTAACGTCGGTTCCTGGGACGATTACGAGCTCAAGCCGATGCTCCTTTTGGAAGTGAGCAAGGACGGAGGCAACACCTTCGGCAACGTTCGCTCCACGTCTCTCGGGCGGACGGGTGCATATTCTCACCGCGTCAGGTTCTACAACCTCGGCATGTGCCGGAAGTGCGTAATCCGTTTGACCTACTCGCACCCGACAGAACTGATTTTAAACTCCTGCTCCATCAGGGCGGAATCGACGGCGGAGATGATATAATGCCTAAATTTACGGATTTCATAAACGGTGCTTTGGATTTGGTAGTTCCTCACGCAAGGAAGGAGCCGTTAAACCCTATGGCATACGTGAGGGATATAAACGAGTGGTTTGCTCCGGCTGCACAGATGTACCTAGACGAAATGGAAGGCCGAGAAAGCTACACTCCAGCCTCTTACGTATTGGCTTCTATCCCGGTTGTGGGGAAGGTTTCTAAAACTTTAGCGAAAGCCGCCAAGCCTTTGACAAAAGCACAAAAAGCAGAGCGGATAATAAAAACAAATCCGATGGTTGACGATTATCACACCGGAATTAGGAACGTAGAAGATGTCCTCGATTTTAACGAGGCGCGACAATATACACTCGATGATATTGGTGATGTGAGTAGTTACCCAGATGTGACTAAAGAAATCCTCGATAACGCGGCAAAAACTCGAAAAATAAGATTGTATAGTTCAAGACCTTTCTCTGTTGGTAGTTTTGTTTCTCCAAGTAAAATGCAAGCACAAGATTACGCGGGTAACGGCAAAATATATGAAGATGTTTTTGATATTGACGATATTGCGTGGTTAAATGCCGATGAGGGACAAATTGCGAGGTTGCCTAAATGAGAAACGGCATTATCAACGCGGGTTCGTCCAAAGAGGATGTATGGGGTGTCCTCTGCGGGATATGGAACGAGTACGACGAGCGCGAATGGCACGTCGTAAAGACCCCGTTCATGGTGGCTATGACGGCCACACTCGATGCGGGTCCAGGCATGCTCCCGGTGACCCCTCCGAGAACGAGTCTGCTTTCGTGGGCAAACGCGGAGCATTCGGGTAGTATAGTAGTGAAGGCAAAAGACAGGAATTTCACGTTGCCGGAAAAGTCCGTGGTGCAGGTCATCATGTTCGGCACTATAGGAGACAACAATGGAAAATGAAAATAAAAAAATGGTTGAAGGCTTGAAGAAGCTAAAGGACGCCATCGAGAACTTCGTTGACAACATGACCCTTGACGAGGCAGACGAAAAGTCGAAGCCGAAAAAGAAGGCCGTGAAGGAAGAAAAGGACGAGAAGGAAAAGGAGGAAGACTGATGCGTATTCTTGACAAGCTCGGCGATTTTCTCGGCACGAGCAACAATCCAGCCATAGACCAGAGCATCGCAAGCCTTGACGAAATCAAGGCGTATGCCGACAGCACGGCGGCAAAGAACAACGCCCTGTATAACGACTACTACGGGCAGATGCAGGGCATGTACGGCGACAACGCCGCCAAGTACAACGACGCGGTGTCGCAACTTGCAGATGCGATTGCTAACCGAAAAGACTTCTCTTACCAGGGCGACGTGAACGAATTCATGGACCCGGCAGCCAACCAGCGAGTTTCTGCCGCTATGGGAGCCATCAACAACGCGAGCGCGTCGGGCGGCAACCGCTTCTCGTCCAACTACGTCGACAAGGTGGCGGCAAAGCAACAGGCCCTCGCAAGCGAAGAATGGAAGGCTGCATACGACCGCATGATGCAGGACCGCTCGCAGCAGCTGCAGGAATGGCAGACCGGACAGCAGAAGATCAACAACATCGGTACTCTCGCCGGCGTATACGGCGCAGACCGCACTGCGCTTTCGGACGCAATCGGAAACTACTACGGGAACCTTGCAAACCAGAACAATGCGAACCTCGAAGTGATGAGCGACGTCGTGCAGAACAAGGCGAACCTTAACGCTGGCCGAACCAACGGAATTGGCGACCTTATCGGCGGTGCCGCGAAGCTCGCTGGCGCAATCTTCGCATAGGAGGTAAAGACATGCCGATGAATGTAGGATTCCGTTGGAAGGGCGTAAACGTCGCTACACCGAGGACCGTGACAGAGCGCGAAAGGCTTGGCGATAATCTTGGCGCCGTAGGCGATACGATATTCCGCGTTAAGCAGTACCGCGACCTGAAGGAAGACCGCGAATACAACCGTAGCCGCAATGCAGAACTCGACCGCATGAACGCGGAGGACAGGCAGCGCAGGATTACCGAGGAAGACCGTCAGCGTCAGCTCTTCGGCGAAACGTCCGGTCTTATCCGTGGCAAGGCTGACGAACGCGCACGCCTAGTGCAGCAGCGAGCCAAGATAGCCGCGCAGATTGAAGCCATCAAGCAGAGGATCGGGATTTAATGGCTGTATCGTTGAAGTTGATACTTGACGCACTCCCTCGTCTTGCCATGTCGCTTTTGCCTGGTGTCGGGATGTTCACCGGCGGCAAGATGTCGAAGGTGCTTTCCGCGTCCGCAGGGAAGAAACTCCCCGGCGCGGCTTTCACGTATCCAGGGCTTACGAGTGATTTCAACTATCCGATGATTTATGTCGGTGGCGACACCCCGTATGAGAACAGCTCTTTGAATCGTGAACTCGCGTCGAAGGGCGCACTTTCGCAGAGTCTTGAAGAACACAACAAGGCTCTCGCAACGGGTGGCCCTGCAGGGGAAAAGTCTTTGCAGAGCTGGTGGCCTGGAGAAGATGTTCAGCCCCGTGTAGACTTTACGCCTGGTTCTTCTGCCGTTTCCGGCGTGAAAATCTTGCCTAACAACAAGATCGCTGTTCAGTTCCGTGGTGGAGGAAAGTGGTACACGTACCTCGGCGGAAGCAATCCTCGCGAATCCTCGGAAGTTGCAAAGGAACTGCTTACGGCCCCGTCCATAGGAAGGGCTGTTGCGGGTAGGGAAGGCAAAAAGAATAAGGACGGGTCAAGGACAATAAATCCGAACTTTGGATGGTTCGGAAGGGCTCACTATGACCGTAATCATGGATAGATAAGGAGACTTTATGGAACCGACAATGGACACACCGTTTAGATGGCAGGGAATGCCGACAACTCCGCAGAACCCGAACATTGAAGGCTATGGCGCTGCAATGGGTTCCGCAATGGCGAATGCGGAGACCGCCTACGAAGACAAGAAACTCCGCAAAGAACTCGCAGACCTTGAAAGACAGCTTGCGGAAATTGACTTGCAGATCGAGAAGTTTGACCGAGAGAATCCTGGCTTCTCTTCCGGCATGGTAGATGTCGCTGCAAAGCGTGCGGAAGCCGGAGACATGGGCACCTACAACAACATGGTGCAGAACGCCTATTACATTCAGCAGGGCGCGGCTGGTGCTAGGAAGGCCGGAGAAGCCGGAATATGGAACAGCATCGACGAAGCCAAGAAACTTGCATACGGTCTTGACGATACCGGAGATGAAACGAGGGATGCACGTATTGCCAACATCCGCGTAATGCTCGACAAGGCTAAAAGAGATGCAGATGCGGCTGGAATTAAATTGCCTGATGAATGGTATAGACTGAACAGCGAAATTGCCGATGGTGTATCCAACAAGAACAAGGGCCGTTTAAACCTCCTTGAATGGGGGAATAGCATGTACACAAAGTGGCGTAACGACGACTTGTCGGACGATGACATCAAGGATATGGAAGAATATATCGCCAAGAATCCGAACGGAGAACTCTCCAAGGACCTCCAGCCTCTTGTGGAACAATACAAGGGTAAAACCAAAGAAGCAAAAGCCAAGGCCAAAGCGAAAAACGCAAGGTGGGAAAATTGGTTCAATAGCGTTGTGAATTCCGTAAATGTGGCTGAAGAAATCGCGAAGCTCTCCCGTGAAGAGTACGAGGAGTTCAAGAAGCGTTTCACCTATGACCCGAAAACGGGTGAACTCAAGAGGATTTAAATATGGCTGAAATTAACAGAAGCGTTCGCGAAATCCTCAACGCAAGATATGGTCAAAATCTTCCTGTTCCGGAAAATATCGCTGCGGCAGCTGATACGGCTAGCGGGTCTACTGAATCGTACTACAGAAATCGTGTCATTGATGCCGTGGGTGACGATGCTCCAGAATGGTTCAAGAAACAAGTGGAACGTGCTGAAACGGACGTTCCTACAGTTGAATTTATTGAAGGGGTTCTTGGAATCAAGGGCGACCCGCAGAATATGCCTGACGGAAGGACGGCGGAACAGAAGTTCATCGAGGACTTTCCGAAGAAGTCTGCTGAATGGAAAAAGAAGGTTGTTGAAAATCCGGCACTCGGAGAGCGCGGCTGGAATACGATTAAAAAGGTTTGGCAATCCGCAACCATTGACAAAATGAACGAGGACATCAAGGCAAAGCGAATCCTCGCACTTAACGGGATGGACGAAAACGGCGAAGTCAAGAACCCTTTGCAGTACGCATGGGCGAAGGACTCGAAGTTCTTCACGCCGAGACAGTACGAAGCATACATGGAAGGCCGAGACCCAAGCGCGAAGGACTACATAGGGGATGCGCTAGAAACTGGGCTTATGGGTGTACCCGGTGCAAGGTACATGCAGGGAATATCCAAGGTGATCGGGTACGCGCCGAAGGTCGGCGGATGGCTCTCGAAGAAAACCTCAAATAAGGTCATTTCCAACATTCTGGGAAACGCAGTCGCTCCGTTTTCCGGCGAGGCCGTGGACGCTGTAATGCGTGGAGAAGAAGACCCGAACGTAGACCGCCAAGAATACTCAGTCGGCGATGCGCTCATGGGTACGGCAACAAACTTGGGCGTAAACTATTCGCTTGCACGTATTCTCGGAAATGCTGCAAGGGTCGGTTCCGGCGAACTGAATAGAAGCACAGGCGGAAACGGAAGCGCACAGAGCAGGGTCCGACAGATGCTCGCAGGACTTGGCGAACAGGGCTTCGGTACTAGCCGCGTGCAGAGAGGTCTACCTGCACCCACTACGAAGATGGGAAAGATTCTCGACATTGCGGAACAGGCTGCGCCTACGGTATTTGTCAACCGCTATGGCAGCGACCGCGACGCAAAGATAGGAGCCGCCATTGCAGCTGCGGGGCTTCCCGGCGTCGATCCTTCGAAGGCTCTTGAGAATATCCGCGAAGACGAAAAGAAAGGCTTCAAGAAGGAACGCATCGGCAAGCAGATTGATGCCATCAAGGTGTCCGAAGATTTGAACGGCCGCGACAAGGAATACCTCGAAGCCATCAAGAAGAATCCCGACATCGTGAAGTTCGGATACGCGAAAGACCCGGACGATTTTAACCTGTGGCTTATCGAGAAGGGACACCGACTTCTTTCAGGGACCGAAGCATCTCGGCCTATCTGGGAAATCGGTGGCGGGAAAAACTAGCGGGTAGTATAGAGGTGTAAGATGTCTGAAGAAATCCTCAACAAGTTCAAGAAGTTCCAGTCGAGGTCGAAGGCGAAGTTCTCCGGCCTCTACGACCGCATCGAGGACAACAAGAAGATGCTGTCCGGAAAGCAATGGAACAAGCGCGACGACAAGTTCATATCCCGCGCACGCAACCGCATCACCATTAACGTACTTTCGAACCAGGTCCACTCCGTAGCGAATTCCTATTCTGCGTTCCCGTTCACTTGGTTCTCTGGCGACTTCAATATCGACGGTGAAATTGACAAGTTCTTCGAGAAGGACTCCAACAGGTTCGCATCCGAGGAGGCCGTCACGAACCAGGTCGCCTTCGGACTCGGCGTAATGGCTATAGGCTCCGATACTGACCCGTCCGGCAACGAAGTCCCGGTAATCTATTCAGTAAAGGACCTCAATAGAGTTGTCCTTGACCCGGACTCCACGGAACTTGACGGCTCCGACGCAATGGAAGGCGCCCTTGTCGACTACCGCTCACGAGAATGGATCCGCGTGCACATGGGCGAGCAGTACCTTCCAGGCGAAGACGCGAAGATGATAGTGGCAGACGCAGGATGCTCCGAACTCGTGCCTATCATCACCTATTATGTTCTCGATACCGACGGATGTCACGTCTACACGTTCGTGAACGACATCGAGGTTAAGGACTACGTAACGGACGAGAACGGCGAAAAGGTCGAGAACCAGACCGTCATTCCCATCCACCGCATCCCGATTTTCCCGGTATGGGGCGAGGAAACGTGGGACGACGACGGAAAGGCCACATACACGGGCCTTGTGTCGAAGGCCGAGGACGTACAGCGTATCGTCAACTACAGCTTCACGCAGCTTGGCGAACGCCTCACGCAGTCCCCGAAGGCCCAATGGCAGGGCTACGCAGAGAGTTTCAAGGGCCTCGATACCTACTACAAGAACGCAGGAACCGGCAACAACCCGATTATCCCTGCCAACCGTCTGGCTAACGACAAGAAGACCGTGCTGGAGCTCCCGAAGCGCCTCGACAATACGGTCCAGTTTGCGGACGTGCAGGGAGTGGTACAGAGTACTTTGGGGATGCTTTCGTCCATCACCGGCGTGGACTCCAAGGGACTTGCTGATGTGGAGACGAATGTCACGGCAACCGCTGCCATGTATACGGCGAAGGTGTTCCAGAACAACGTGCGCCACTATTTCGCACACCTCCGAACAACCTTCAAGTCTATCGGCGACACTGTCCTCGCGTTGCTAGGTCATTCCGACATCAACGTCCAGGTCACGCAGGGACCCGAAAACTACATGGAATTGCAGATAGCACGTCAGGAACTGACGGCGATCATGCCGGTTGTTGAACCCAACCAGAAGAGGTTCATCACCAACGCGATCCTTCGCACTCACCCGGACAACGAAATCCTGGCACAGCTCTACGCGGAACTCAACGCCGCACCGCAGCAGACACCGATGGAAGCAGAAATGCAGCAGACCATCGAGCAGATGAAGACCGCCATCGAACAGAAGGATGCCGAAATCCTGCAGCTCACGGCACAGGTAGAGACCTACCAGAAGTCGAGCGAGGAAATGGATAAGAGCCTCCAGGCTGAATTCGTGAAGATGAAGATGAACCACGAATTCAAGATGGAGGAGATGGCCCTGCAGTCACAGCTTCAAGCCGGCGGCGATGCCGTCAAGGCTGCAGCCGAGGCAGACAAGGCGCAGATGGACCTAGAACAGAAGGCCGTGCAGCTCGAGACGCAGAAGATCAAGAGCGCGGCGGAGATAGCGAAGACTTTCACCATGCCAGGATGGGGAACGTAAGCAATGAAGATAGGATTCAACCCTGAAAGCATCGTGGACCTTTCCGGCAAGCCTCTTGCCGGACGTGTCACCATGTACTTGCACGACAGCGACGTCAAGCTAGATGTGTTCACCATGGAAGGCGAAGCCTTCGTGCAGGCTCAAAACCCGCAACTACTGAACAACTCCGGAAGGTTAGACGCTACGCTTTTCTTTGACGCCGCCATAGTCGACGTGAAAGTTGAGCGGTACATTGGTCCAGACGGACTGATGTCAGTCTTATCTCCTGATACGGATTTCGAAGATTTCGACTATTTCGAGGTTGGCTTTGACACTACCATCAATTCAGCACGTTACTCTGTAGACACAATCGGAGAACTTATGGATGCGGATACTGTATCCGGCTGTGTTGAAGTACTCGGATATTACAAAGTTGGTGACTGCGTACCTCGTACATACTATTGGGATGAAGATTCGCAAAATGACGTGGACGGCGGATACGTGATAGGATCTAACGTATCCGATTCAGGACGATGGATTCTTCTGTGGGGAGACGAGATGATGCCTAGTTCTGTCTATGGCATTGTGCCAGGGACAAACGAGGCTAACATAAGCGCTCTGCTTGATTATCCTCTTGTTGTCGGTTCGTTCCTGCAGAAGACTGCTCCTATCGTAAGATTCATTTTTGGCAGTTACTCTTCTAACGTGTCGTACTCGACGCAGAAAAGTCTTTTTTTCGACACCGGAGCGAAGTTTACAAATGCGTCGTTCACTTGCAATAGTGTCGAGAATTCGTCAGGAACTGGAGACTACATTGCTGACTTAACAATTTCGAATCATTCGTCTTTTGCTCATTCGTCATGGTTCCGCACAGTGGACGCCTTCTGGCATTGCGGCGCGAACACGCTGATTGTAGACACCATCAACGGATTCGCCGACACCAAGTTGCGCTCTACTGTCGATTTGCAGGGCAAGACCGTGCACGGGTACAATAGCCTTGTTACAGAGTATGTGAACGGTGCCTACTTCAAGGTTGGCCTGACCTCACATATCCCGGACAAGTTCTTCTCGACTTCTGACATTGTACAAGTTCTCAGCGCTGGCATGGGTGACGAAATCTTCAAGGACGCTGGCACGTGGGACCCGGGCAGCATTTCGCAGGGCCACCACGTACTGTATTCGCAGGTGCCGGAACTCGAACTGTTCCGTAATGCAGACCGTTGGCTTGCAACGATGATTGAGCGCCGCGCAAGGCTTACACCGCAGGTGTGGAGCCTCGACACCATCGACCTTCAGGGCCGCACGGTTAGCACATTCGAGCTTACCTCGGACAGCTTCGGCAACGTCAAGAATGGCATAATCAACGGTTACGTCGTCAAGCACGGCGGTTCGCTCGGCCTTACGAATGTCAACGGCGGTGTCACACTGGACGGAGCTTCTCTGGCTGTATCGAACTCTACGGTACACGTGACAGCAGATTCGAATAACGTTCCGTCCATTTCCGCTGTCGATACATTGCTTACTATCGACGGTGCAAACGGCATTGATCCTGCCGACACCATGATTGCTGTATACGGCGGACACTTCAACGGAAAAATCGCGCTTTCGGATGCCCACGCACAGTCTTTTGTTCAGTCAAAGGCTGTTGACTTTAGGAACGTTAGCTTCGAGACTGCGTTTACGTGGAAGGTGAACCGAATCAGCATGACGATGTGTTCAGGGCCTGTCAGCATCGACCTGTACCCGGTAAACGTTGAAGGCGATTACCTGTACAGCGTTTCACTTGACAAGAACGTATTCACCGGTAGCTCTCGCGTATGGTTCACGGTTCCTCGTGGACTGGTAAGCTATTCCGGACTAGACGGAAAAGTCGCTTTCGGTAGCGTGAGAATCGTAGACAACTCTTTTGGAACTTCGGACCAGCTCGGCATCAAGATGCTGCGCTGGAACCCTGGTACTCTTAACCGTCTCGTAGCTGACAATCCTGGACCGTGGGAATACCACGGCAACTCTGGAAACTGCCCACGCCTTTCACCTGGAGCCGTATACAACGGTGACGGTAACTGGGATACGCAGGTGTCGCAAACTGGATACATGTGGTGCAAGTATGCTAGTGTCATGAACATTTTCGCCCCGTACGTGTACTATTCGGACGGCAGCATCAACTACGCGCGAGACAATACCGGGCTTTCTCCGGATAATTCTTCCGGACAGATGTGCATGTGTTGCCCAACGGTCAACGCGTCGCCGGTCGTGCTTATCTGCGGATATTGTGCAGGTCAGTCCGTACCGCAGGACGGGTGGGACGAAAACCTTAACGACCTTTTCGTACTTCGTCCTGCGATAACTAGCGCACTATCGACGATGACCGCGCCAACAACGGGATTTACCTACTGGTATCAGCAGGGCCTAACATAAGGAGTAATTGCAATGTCTCTATCGTATCTTATCGACCCAAATATCCAGATTCAGGACAAGAACGGCGTAAACAATACTGACGGATATGTAATGGTGTATTATTCGGGGACCGATGACATAGCCGTAACTTACAGAAATTTCGCCGGAGCCTTGAACCCGGAACAGATTCGGCTCGACAATAACGGCCGTGCGGTAATCATCGCCGACGAATTCCGGCTGTACCGCATGGAAGTGTATACTTCCAACGGTGCAATGCTGTGGACGCAGGACAACATGCGCCCGCAGACAACTGGACGCGGACCCACGGGAGCAACCGGTGCCACAGGGGCAACGGGAGACACAGGCCCACAGGGTGAGACTGGACCTCAAGGTGACACGGGCGCACAAGGCCCTACAGGCGATACAGGCCCTCAAGGACCCAAGGGTGATACAGGACCGCAGGGGCCTAAAGGCGATACAGGAATACAAGGACCCAAGGGAGATACTGGTGCGAAAGGAGACACGGGAGCTACAGGTGCTACTGGCCCAGCAGGAGCAACTGGACCGACAGGTGCGACAGGCCCAACTGGTGCAACTGGGGCTACAGGCACTTGGGGCGGTTCCGTAGACCAGACATATGATGCCACTAGCACTAACCCGCAGTCCGGCACGGCAGTGGCGCAGGCGGTGGCGAACAAGTTGGACAAGACGGGCGATGCAAGCAACACCACTTCTACCTTCACGAAGGCGAGTGGCGATACATCGTCTATGACTAGTGGCAGCAAGCTGTCCGCAATCTTCACGGCAATCAGCAGTTTCTTCGCTTCGCTTAAGGCCCTCGCCTTCAAAGACACGGTGGGCACAAGCGACATAGCAGACGATGCCATCACTGCAGCCAAGGTCAAGGACAACGAAACGCTGCCCGTGAATATCAGTGGTAAAGCAGCCTCAGCGACTAACCTCGCCCCTGCTGGCACCTCCGGTCAGTACCTCAAGTCCAACGGCTCTGGCAACGCACCGAGCTGGGATAACACGAGCAACCTAATAGCCGGGGGCCTTACAAACACAAGTTACAACTCTGGCTACTCTGGTGCAGTGTCGAACTGGAGTCGATGTATCAAGATTGACTTAAAAAGTTCGCGAGGCGTGGCGTCAATTCGGTGCTTATTGCTAACAGCAAATGATTCAAATGCTGCTGGATTTGTAGATATTATTATCAAATCCAAGGCAGACAACTCTTGGGATTGCGTAAGCTATGTTACTCGAAGTGAACTAAATGGCAATTTGGGCAAGGTTGGATACTATCAGACAGGTACTACGGTGTATTTAAGCATCAGCGTTGGTGCTTGGGGTTCTACTTCTATCCCGATGCTGGTGGGTAAAACCGGTAATATTGATGTTACATTTGGCGACTTTAATAGCATTATGACTAGCGAACCAGTGTCAACAATGCTGCCGTCATTCATCAATACTTATGCGCCAATCAATGCTACCGTAGGCGATACCTCCATCCCCGTCTACGTGGACACAGACGGCTCTGTGCAGCCGTGCAACTTTGCCATCAACTTCGGTAGCACCCTAGTTGCAGGCTCGAATGTTCTAAACATTGCAAACTAAGGAGCTTTTGTGGCTGCTATAAACACCCTTATCAATCTTGACTGCACGCTAGGTGATTCAGTCGATACTACGTTCTGCCCACTTGTTGAACAGAAGTATATGCAGAGCCACATCTCATATCGTATGCACTATCTTATGTCGCAAAATAGTAACGGCAAAATGCGTACTGTATGGCCAGGAGTGCCTTGCGACTGCCAAGAGAATGGATGGACCTTATTCCGTAATGCAAAGTTCTACAACGGACAACCGTTGATAATAGGTGGCGTCACATATAACGGTAATTCCGTTGTTTACTCGACTGGCGTTGGTGACACTCATTGGGAAACAGACGTTTCGGGTAGCGCAATCGTATTGGGAATGACGGATTTCTATGCGGCTAACCAACAGATAGACTCCGCAAATCGTAACAATGTCGCTAAAATGATTATTACGGAGGACGAAAATTATCCTACTAGCGTCAACAAATTGATAGACAGAGTGGGTTGGATAAGTACCGAAACGCAGTCTAGTGTAAGAGATTATAGTGGGCACTTATCCCATGCACCGCAGGGACTTATGCTATGGGGTGATTTTCCGAATTTGGGGTTCGGTGGGGGAATGCTTCTGCGGTCAAAGCATCAATTGCAAAACAATTATATTCATTTCGACTACTCGTTCCAACAACGTACATCAGTAGGCTTTGTTCCACCACAAAAACTATGGATTCAGTTTAATTTGGTTGCGACTGATTCTGCTAACGGCTGGTACTACTACTATATGGATTCAGGAATTTATGTAGACTTTACGATCATCAACGACCGAATGAACGCACAGAATGTATATGTGACATTCCCGTATGCAGTTTTTAGCGCTCCAAATGACTCTGATAAGCCTACATTTTCAGTGCAGATTCTAGATAGTTTCTTAAAAATTAGGTAGGATAATCTATGAAGATTCTAGTCGCAGTACCTACATACGAGAGCATACAGCCGGAGACTTTCAAGTCCATATACGGGCTTGACAAGTGCGGACACAACGTGGTTTTTGACTTCCAGCGTGGCTATGACTGCGCCACGGCACGTAACCACATCGCAAAGGAAGCGATTGCCGAGGAAGCCGACTACGTGCTTATGGTTGACAACGATGTGATTATACCAAGCGATACGCTGCGTAACCTTCTCGAAACGCAGACGGATGTTTGTCTTGGATACTATCTAACAAGATGGGGTAACCAAACCGATTCCCGTGTCGTCATTTTCAAGGACGGGGAGTATAACTACTCCACGTATTACAACCGAGAGGAGCTACAGGCTCTGCGTAACAAAGGCGTGTTCCGTGAGAAAGTTCACGGTGGCGGCTTCGGTTGCGCCCTCGTAAGAACCGATGTGTTCAAGCGTATCGCTTTCCCTTGGTTCAAGTTTACCATATACGAGGACGGGTCTAACCTTGGAGAAGACTTGAACTTCTGCGAACGCTGTAAGGAAGCGGGCATCCCTATCTTTGTAGATACCCGTGTATCGTGCAAGCATCTTGTACGTAAGTTCATGGAGTGACGAAAAAAAAGTTTTGATGTTTGATGGACCGAAAACAAAGGAAAACTTAATGACTTAAAAATCCACCTATTTAGGAGAGGACTTTGACATTGGACATCACTGGTATCGACATAGCCGCTCTTGGAACGGCACTCGGCTCCATCGGCGGTACAATTGCCGCCATCATAAAGGCCGTAAAGTCAGGCAACGAGGCGGCATCTGCCAAGGCCGAGACCGAGACTATACAGGCCGAACGCAAGAAGCAGGCTGTGTTCCGCGACAAGCAGGTCGAGGAACTGAACACCAAGTACGCCGTACTCGAAAACCGCATATCGGCAAACGACAAGCGTCTTGACGAGGGTACGGCCAACTTCAAGCAGCTCGACTCCAAGATTGACGACCTTCGTAACATAGTCGACAACAAGATCGACGGGTTGAGTTCGTCTGTAAACCAGCTTATAGGCGAGATTCGCGCTGGGAGGAAATAGCGGTCATGATTGGATGTGGTGCAATGGTCGTCTTCTTCGCGCTGATTCTAGTAATCGGTTGGTTGTTCTTTGACGAGGACGACTGGATTGGACTTGAATGGATGGAGGAAAAAAGGATGAAGAACAAGTACAGACTGCACAAGTCGTCGCTCAAGATTCTCGGATTCGAGTTCGCGGACGGCAGAAAGATGCTAGAAATGCTAAAGCAAAATAAGGAACGTCGCTATCCACTCGACGGCGGCGTGAGGCTTTCTATCGTCACAAACCAGGGCACCCTGCACGTGCAGACGGCTCCTGGATTCGTGTTTGACGGTCGTAGCGGACCTAAAATCGTTGACTGGTACGCACCCAACCTCGGCAACCTATACGAGAAGATGTGCTGGTTCGTTCACGACTGCAACGGATATGGCCAGGACTTGAGCTTCAAGGACACAAACGTACTGCTGTACGCCATGCTGCGTGACCTTGCGGACTATCGCCCGAGCAAGTGCGCCGTTATCCAGCTCGCCGTGAGCCTGTCCGACTCGTGGTACGGTGAGCCTAAGCCCGACGAATGGTGCTACGCCAACAGAAACCTAGTATCGACCCTATGGGTGGGGAATAACGTATGAGCATGCTCACATTGATTCGCGATGTAAAGGGCGACAAGGCCATCCTTGGAAGTCGAAGTAGAGTTTTCCGTTGATCGGGACATTGGGTCTGATTTCTGCGTCCATATTTTTCTCCTGTTAGTGTTTTAAACGCTTCTTCGGATTCTTGTGAAGCATCCATTCCTGCTCCTCCTGCATCCATCCGGCAGGCAGGTCTGGGATTGTGGCGAGAGCCTCTGCGCGCTCGGTGGCGGTTACTTCGCGCTTGTCGTGCGGCCCCATGTAGTAGTGGGTGAGGCCGAGGGCAACGGCCTCGCATATCTTGAACTGGTGCTTTGTTAAGTTAATTTCTCTGTTAATCATTTTTCCTCCGATAGCTTCTGTTCCAGTTTATAGCGCTCAATTTCAGCGTGAAGGTATGCCTCGAATATCGGCAGGGCCTTCTGTCTTCTGTACCATAGCTGGTAGTATGGGTCAATCTTCTTTATGCTCGGGCGTTCTTCGTCGGCGTCAAAGCCATAGAGAGCCTTGGCGCACTCCTTGCACAACGGATCGCCACAAAGCTCTCCTTCAACTCGACCGAAGAAACAGCAATGGCAGAACCTAGAATTAAGGTATTTTTCAACTTTTTCTGCAAGTTTCACTCCTGGCCTTTCTATCCGTATTAATGATTCAAATTCGGCCATCTTGTCCTTCAGTCCAACATGAAAGTCGAGCGGGTCAATTTTGATTTCAAATTTGTTTTCTTCCATCACTTCGCATCCTTGAACAGCTCGGCAATCTTGAGCCAACGATTGCGCCAGCGTTCCCAATATTTCATTTCTTTGCTTATGTACTCCCAAGATGCCCCGCATCCGTTCACCTTCGCATCTTCCTCGTCATACCTTGCTTCGCACATTTCTGCCATCGCCAAGCACCGCTTGTACTTCTGGTGGAGGATTTCTTTTTCTACACTATCAAATGCACGATTAAAATCGTTTTCTTTGTCACGAATCAGACAAAGTAACTCTTTAACCTCGGTCTTGTACTTTTCTTTCAGTTCCTCAATCACCTTATCGACTTCGGACTTATCATAGACCGCACGTCTGTACTTTACAATCCCTTCTCCGTAACCTTCTTCGGAAACAACTATATCAAATGCTTTCAGTTCGCTCATCGGTATTCCTCCGCTTCCATGCGAGTCATGAAGAAGTGGAAACCGCTCGCACACTCCACGTTGTACATAAGGTTGAAATCCTTGATGTTGATTTTCTGTCCCATGCGGTACTCAAAGGAATTATCGTAACTAGAGTGCAGGACTTCGTGCCCGTCCATATCGGTAATCTTGGCACGGTTGGTACGGCACTTGCTGCCGTTGATGCAGAAGACAATGGCACCTTTCGGAATTTCCGCGGTAATAACCACGCCTTCCTTGGTTTTCTTATAGCCCGTGAGCGGCTCATCCAGCAATTTGCCAAGACGAAATTTGTCGGCCCCGCTCAAGTCGGCACTGCGCAAGTTGGCACAGCTCAAGTCGGCCCCGCTCAAGTCGGCCCCGCTCAAGTTGGCCCCGCGCAAGTCGGCCCTGCTCAAGTTGGCCCCGCTCAAGTCGGCACAGCTCAAGTCGGCCCCGCGCAAGTCGGCCCCGCGCAAGTCGGCCCTGCTCAAGTTGGCCCCGCGCAAGTCGGCACTGCTCAAGTTGGCCCCGCTCAAGTCGGCACAGCTCAAGTCGGCACAGCTCAAGTCGGCCCCGCGCAAGTCGGCCCCGCTCAAGTCGGCACAGCTCAAGTCGGCCCTGC
>Ga0326514_10001079_pt1 | contig 17889 bp, 5 predicted proteins | sample 3_2548_0518_D_FD_203653 | JGI IMG/M metagenome (GOLD analysis project Ga0326514, IMG submission 203653) | Bovine rumen microbial communities from UC Davis, California, United States - 3_2548_0518 | ecosystem: Host-associated > Mammals > Digestive system > Stomach > Rumen | place: USA: California... | reverse complement strand
CACGCAATGGGAGCGGCGCGGTCGTGAGAACCCCGCCGACCAACTGCCCGCCGACATCGCGGAGTGGGACGACGCGCAGTTCAACGCCCGCATCCAGAATCTGCTCAACGAGGCTCTGAGCCAGGAGGATTCGCTGCGTGATATAGATATACGGGAGCGGAATCTCGTGATTGTGTCCGAAGAAAACTCTCATGACTACCTGCCCCGTCTGCTCGACTTCCTTTACAACGAGGCCGTTGATATGACCGTGGATGACGACCTGCGTCGCCAGTGGTACGCCCGTTGGCAGGAGGCTAATGCCGATGCCACGGTGCCTGCTATTTATCTGGAGGACCGCGCTGGCAATCCCAATAAAAAAGTGGAATCCTATCTCCGTTATGCCGGACATGAAGAGAGCGGCCTCCTGCTGTCACACACTGACGGTGACGAGGAGACCTATCCGCTCTACAAGGAATATCTCAGCCGCTATCCCCATTCGCGCCATGTGGACGCCATCTGTAACATCATCCAGATGGTTGAGCGCAAATACGTGCGGCTCTCCTATGCCCAGGCCGTCCATCCATCGCAGGCAATAGCAGTAACGGCCAAGGCCCGCAACGTCAGGGAGGCCGAAGCCCTCCTGTTCCGCATCAACGACGAGGAGTACAAGAATGTCCGTTGGCAAATCAACCTCAAGGGGAAGACCCCGATTGCCACGCAGTCGCTGTCGTTCCCGGAACACCAGCCGTGGGAGGAACGGACGGGGGAGACCTTGTTTGAGCCGCTGAGCCCCGGCTACTACGTCATCGTACCCCGCTTCAAGGTGGGCAGCGCCTGGCAGATGGACCGGCAGGTGAGCAAGTACGCCCTGATGCGTGTCTCGGCCTACGCCCTCTTCGCCTCCCAATCCGACCCGAAGGAGACTCTTGTTTTTACGGTTGATAGCAAAACCGGTGAACCTCGTGCTGCTGTTCCGCTGGAAGTGAAAGTCAACCGTTCCACCTTCAATCTCACAACCGGCAGAGAAGGATATGCCTCATTGAGGGTGGATGACAAGCGATACCAAAACTACACTGTTTCGGTTCCGAAAGCCGGCGACCACTATACGCCCGAACTGTCGTTCACGCAATACCCGACCCAAGAATCAGCTCACGGCGGGATCGAAGTCTTCACCGATCTTGCCATCTACCGGCCGGGCGAGAAAATGCGATTCACGGCGGTTGCCTACGAGATGGACAGCCTCAACCGCAGACTCCTCTCTGGCCGTGATGCCGAGGTGACATTACGTGACCCTAACGGGGAGACCGTGGAGACCCGGACATTCACAACCGATGCCAACGGGCAGATTACAGGCGAGTTCGTGATTCCTGCCGACCGGATGAACGGCAACTATTACTTGAGGGTGAAGCTGGGTGATATACATTGTGTCCATAGGTTCGATGTCTCCGAGTACAAGACTCCTACGTTCTTCATCTCCATGGACGGCACATGCGACTCCTATGATGCCTCCCAGCCCGTGGTTATCCGGGGCAAGGCAGAGACCTACACGGGTCTCCCGCTGGCCGACCGGGATGTGAAGCTCCTCGTGTCACGCGCGGAGTGGTCGTGGTTTGAGTCTGTCATACGAGAGACAATGGTGGATACCGTTGTGCACACCGCTGCTGACGGCTCCTTTCAATACACAGTGCCTGCCGAGGTCATCGCCCGCGAACAGGTGGCCCGTGACCGTCCTCGCTGGTGTTATCCCCGTTACCGCTGGACGGTTAACGCCCGCCTCACCGATGCCGGCGGAGAGACGCAGGAGGCCGCTGCCGCCTTCGTGCTGGGACGCATCCGCGAGATAGCGTGGTCGGGCAGCACCGATTTCCTGCTTCAGGAGAAGACGCTCCGGCTGCCCCTCGTCTATCGTTCCACCGATGCCGATGACCAGGAAGTCAGCCTCTTGTGGCAGCTCCTCGATGCCGCCGACACCACACGTTGCGAGGCGCAGGGTGAGTTCCTGTCGTCCAATCCGGTCGTGAAGGCTGCGTCGCTCAAATCCGGCCGCTACCTGCTGCGCGTCGAGGTGAAAGACGACAGTGACACCGCTCCCCTGGAACAACAGGTGATTCTCTACCGTGAGAACGACAGCCGCTGCTATGCCACCTTGCCTCTGTGGATTCCGGAGGCCTCGCGCCGTCTGGAGAAAAACAAGATGCATGTATTGATAGGCACTGATCGCGAGACGCACATCTGGTACGTGGCTCAGTCCCGCTTCAAGGTGGAGGCGCAGGGGTGGCTCCACTACACACCGGGTCTTCATCACTTCACGATGCTAATGCCAGAGGGCCTCGACGAGAGCCTCACAGTGGATATCATCACAGTCTCCGATTTCCAAACACACCATGAGCGCGTCCGGATGCTGTCGCCCCACAAGGAGAACATCTCCCTGGCGCTCACGTCTTTCCGCGACCGTCTGGTGCCCGGACAGGACGAGGAATGGACGTTCACTGTCTGCAACCAGGATGGCAAGCCTGCGCAGGCGCAGATGATTCTGGAGTTTTACAATCAGGCGTTGCAGGATTTGGCCGACAACCGCTGGACCTTCAACGTCAATAAATGGAGCAGAGATTTTGTACGGGTTCAAAGATGGTATCTTTCCTATATATCCACCGAAGCAGCCTGGCAGCAAAACTCCCATTCTGATTTCATCATTACTGAACCCCATTGGAACCTGTACGGCCACCGTTTCTTCTCAGAACGAGGTGTGCGCGCCTACGGAAGGAGTCTATTCAAGTCGGCTGCCCCCGCGCCGACGGCTCTTAATGCTATGACCAGCATGGTGGCTGTGGAAGAGGATGCCGCAGTGGAACCCATGGATCCCGGGGATGTCATCATGGGAGTTATGGCGGCATCAGAAAACACAGGCGCCCATACTTCCGGTCAGCTGGATGTCCCGCTGCGTCAGGGCGAAATCAAAGTGGCCCTTTGGGAACCCTCGCTGTCGGTAGGGGAGGACGGAACCTGCATCTATCGCTTCAAGGCTCCCGAGAGCAACGCCACCTGGGCGCTCCAGGCCTTAGCCTTCAACCGCAGGGTCATGACATCCGGCATCAGCCGCACGCTGGTGACCCAGCGTCCCGTGATGGTGCAGCCCAAACTCCCGCGTTTTGTGCGTACGGGCGATGAAATCCGCTTGGAGGCACTCATCCAGAATGCTACCGACACAACCCTTACAGCCCGTTATGAGATAGAAGTCTTCAATCCTTTCACCAACGGGACCATTGACATCACCTCAGGCCGGAAAAACGGAGCCGTGGAAGTCGGACCCAAGGGTTCGGCCCCCGTCGGTGTGACCGTTCGTGTGCCTTACGGTACGGCGCAGCTGGCGTTCCGCGTCAAGGCGGCCGATGCCGAAGGTAACGGCGACGGCGAACAGCAGGCTCTGCCCGTACTGCCCGACGTTTCGCCTGTGGTCGAGACGCTGCCGTTCTACATGCAGCCCTCCGACGATACGCTGTCGATGGCTGTACCTGCCTGGCCGGCTGATGCCCGGCTGACCCTCGAAGTGTGTGCCAATCCCGTATGGTATGCCATACTGGCCCTGCCCGTCATTGCCGACGGCGACTATGTGACAGCCACCTCGCTCGCCCACAACCTCTTCGCCCTCTGCCTGTCCGAAGGGCTGGTGAAGGACAATCCACAGCTGGCAGAAGCCATTCACCATTGGACGGAGAACAACGCCCGCGACAGTGTCCTCGTGTCGCAGTTGGAGAAGAATTCCGACCTCAAGATTACATCGCTACAGGCTTCACCCTGGCTCCCGGAGGCACGCCGTCAGACCGAACGGATGTCACGTCTGGAAGACCTCACTGACTCAGCTCGTAATGCCGCTACACGGCGTCAGGTGCTCGCCAAACTGAAAGACCTGCAACAGGCCGACGGCGGTATCGCATGGTTCAGCTGTCACTATCTACATTCGTCCTATTGGGCAACGGAGACCCTGCTCCAGCTCGTGGGCGAACTCCACAGCTGGGGGTATGCCAAGGGCGATGAGGCCCTGACGGAACTTTGCCGACGGGCCCTCAGCTACTACGACAGCGAGACCGTAAGACAGCGCGACGAGATGCTGCGTTTCAGCCGGAAGGTTGACTATGCCGATTTTGCTGCCTACGCCTATACCCGTTCGCTCTGGCCGGAATATGACCACAAGGGCGAGGCCCGCAAGATAGCTGACAGGGCCGTCTCGGAAGTGAGCCGGCGCTGGGGCGAACAGTCGCTCGTCTCCAGGGCCTACACCGCCCTCACGCTCCACAACCGCGGCGAGAATCCCAAACAGGCCCGGGCCATCGTCGAATCCTTGCGTCAGCATGCGCTCTCCAAGCCCGGACAGGGGATGTACTGGGACGGTATCCGCTTGGGCGGTTATCGCTGGTGGAATCCCGTCACGCTCACATCTGTGATACTGAAGACCTTCCAAAAAGCAGATCCCCGAACCGACGAAATTGATGCCATCCGCCAGTGGCTCCTCCTCGAGAAGAAAACCACCGACTGGGGCAACTCGTCGCTGGCGGCCGATGCCGTGGCGGCTCTGATGACCTGCGGCACACGTTGGGAAGCCGGGGAGAACCAGCTTGACGTCAGCCTGAGTGGACAGCCCGTCACGTTCCCTGCTGCCGACCGTTACCTGGGTTATTCCCGTGTGGAGGTTTCCGCTGCAGCCGGCGAGAAAACACTCGCCGTCGTCAAACAGGGCAATGCGCCCGCCTGGGGTTCGCTCTATGCCCAGTATGAATCCCCGATGTCGCAAACCGTTGCTGCCCGTACCCCGGAACTCTCCGTCACAAAGGAACTGCTCCGCTATCAGCCTGATGGAAGCACCGTCCACCCCGATACTTTGAGCGTGGGAGACAAGGTGCAGGTTCGGCTTGTGATTCGCAACGAATGTGATTTGGAGTATGTCTCGCTTGTGGATGAACGCGGTGCCTGCTTCGAGCCGACAGACCAGCTTTCCGGGGCGGTTTCCCAGGATGGACTCTACTACTATCGTGAGACGAAAGATTCCGTGACGCGACTCTTCTTCGACCGCTTGCCCAAGGGAACGCACGTCTTCACATGGGACTTAAATGTCACCCATGCCGGACAGTTTGCCGTAGGCATCGCGACGGTTCAGTGTCAGTATTCGCCCGACCAGACAGCGCATTCCGATGCCGTCAAAATCAGCGTAAATCGTTAAAAACAGGTATAAATGGGTGGGATTTGTGTTAAAATCCCACCTTTATTGTTCTGTTTCGGATTTTTTTGCGTATATTTGCAATCCGTATTATTCATTGAAAACAAATTATAAACATTTGCGCTATATGTTGAAAAAACTACTTTTTGTGGGAGCCGTTGTGTTAGGCTCCGCCGTTTCCCTCTTCGCCCAGCGACAGATGGAAACCCTGAATCGCGGCCTCATCGCCATGAAGGTCGGCTCGGGCGTCTATACGTCCTGGCGCATCCCCGGCGATGAATGGTACGATGTGACTTACAATCTCTACCGCGACGGCTCGCTCATTGCCGGGGGACTCGAGGTTTCCAACTATTCGGATGCTGCCGGTACGGCCTCTTCGACCTATCAGGTTGCTGCGGTCGTCGACGGTAAGGAACAGACCCGCTGTGATGCCGTGAGCGTGATATCCAGCCTCGACGGCAACAGCCATCCGTACATCGAGGTGCCAGTCGTGGCCGGCAAGGACGATCATGGCAACGACATGATGACGAATTATTCCGTCAACGACATTTCCGTGGCCGACCTCGACGGTGACGGTGAATACGAGTATATCGTCAAGCGTTTCAACGGCGATTTCCGCAAATCTGTCACGGCATATACGCGTTTTGAGGCCTACAAGCTGGATGGAACGCTGATGTGGTACATCGACCTCGGACCCAACATGATTAATTTCAACCACGTGGAGTCCGACTGCATGGCCTTCGACTTCGATGAGGACGGCAAGGCCGAGGTAGTGATTCGTGCCACTGACGGCACCACCTTCCCCAAGGCTGGCGGCGGTCGCTATACGATGGGTGATGCGACGGTCAACTACCGCACGGAGGCTGCTACCCAATCTACCACCTATCAGACGCAGGGCGAGGAATGGCTTGTGTTGTGTGACGGTGAGACGGGACAGGTACTTGATTCCGAGATTTTCGATGCCGTTGAGAACAATGTCGCCAAGGGCAACGGCCTGGCTCGCGTCAGTGCCGCCTTCTGGTGGAACGGCAACAGCAAGGCCTATGGCCATCGCGCCAACAAGTTTTACTGGGGAGCTCCCTATTTGGACGGCCGTCATCCATCCATTTACATCGGACGCGGTTGCTACACCAACCTCCACATGTGTACCTGGGATGTCGTAGGCAAGAAACTCGTGCGCCGTTGGACTTTTGCCACCGACGACACCTCCGACCCCTGGTACGGACAGGGCTACCACAACTTCGCCATTGTCGATGTGGACGAGGACGGCCGCGATGAGATTGTTCACGGCAACTGCGTGGTCGATGAGTTCGGCCGCCGCCTGTCTTCCACGGGTTTGGGCCATGGCGATGCCCAGCACTACAGTGATTTCGATCCCTTCCGCAAGGGACAGGAGGGGTTCCGTTGTCTGGAGGACAATCCCGGAGCCGTCTTTGTGGATGCGACGACCAACGAGATGCTCATTCACTGGGTGCGCGGCAATGACAACGGCCGCTGTCTGGCCGGCAAGTTCACCAACCAGTGGCCCGGAGCCCAGCTTTGGACCACCGACGGACACTTCTGGAGCGCTACGCTTTCGCGCGGAGCAGACCAGACCGTCTCCAGCCAGGCTCCCGGCGTGACGATGAACGCACGCATCTTCTGGGACGGCGACATGTATGAGGAAAGCTTTGACTATAATACGCGCGATGCCGCAGGCAACGGTATCGAAATGGCCGTTCGCAAATACGGAAACAGCAATCCCATCTGGGTTTCCGAAGGCTGTATGACCAACAACAATACCAAGGGCAATCCCTGTATCCAGGCCGACCTCTTCGGCGACTGGCGTGAGGAACTGGTGCTGCGCAAGGCTGATGAGAGCGGTTTCCGTATCTATTCCACCACCATGCCTACCGCCTTCCGCAACTACTCGCTCATGTACGATATGGCCTATCGTCAGGGTGTCTATTGGCAGATGTCCGGCTATAACCAGCCGCCCCACGTGAGCTATTACCTCGGCGAACTCGAGGGCATCACGCTGCCGCCTCCGCCGCTCTGCACCAACGGCAAGAAGGAAGTCGCCGCTTCCGGTTCCATTACCTCGGCCGACAACGGCGAGTTCCTCTACATCGGCGAATGCAATGCGCCCAAAACACAGAGCGTCGAGAAGTATTTCGGCAAGTATGACTTCGAGAAGACGACCAATACGACCACCGTATCGGGCAGCGTGGCTCCCAAGGCTATTCAGGTCTTCGCATTCAACAACGAGGTGCTTTCCGGAGGTACGCTCACCGGCGATATGCGGCTCCTCAAGCTGGGTCAGCAGGATCTCCGTCTCGAGGGCGGCACCTACGCCTATACGGGCAATACCGAAATCTGGCAGGGCTCGCTCACCACATCGGTCAGCCTTCCCAATTCGAAACTGATTCTCAAACGTTTCTCGGCTCTCTATTCCGATGCCACCTTCTCTCAGGGCATCGTTTCCGAGCACGGCTCTTCGATTCATCCCGCAGGCGACAATGTGATTGGTACAGTCTCCACTACGCGACTGGAACTCAACGGTGCCGATACCCTTGCCATCGACTTCAATATTGCCGAAGGTACCAACGACCGCATCCTCGTCGATTCGGCCTTCATCAAGGGCTTCAATTTCACATCCGGCAACCTCTCGGTGGCCTACAACACCGTGATTGGAATCAACCTCATCGATGCGGAGACATTGCCTCAGGGCGAATACATTATCATGACTGCCAGCAAGGGCATTGAGGCCGATGACCTCAGCCTCGTCAAGGTAACCGGTCTCGCCGGTATCAAGTATGAGGTAACCGTCAGCGACAACAACCTCATGCTCATCGTCCGCGGTGCTCGTGAGGCCGGTTCTGTGGTCTGGTCGGGCCTTCAGAGCAACGTCTGGGATTTCATGGAGACGCAGAACTTCACCAACGAAGGCGTTGCCGACATCTTCGTGACTGGCGATGCTGTGACCTTCAACAACAGTGCCGCTGTCACGGATATCCAGATTGCCGAGACGGTTTATCCCTCATCCACGGTGTTCGAGGGAGACAAGAACTTTACCCTCTCGGGAGATTACGGCATTGCAGGTGAAGGTGCGCTTGTCAAGAATGGCGGCGGTACGCTCACCCTCAACAATAAGAACACGTTCTCGGGCGGCCTCTTCGTCAACAGCGGCACGCTCAAGTTCGCCTCCGTGGCCGATGAGCAGAACCCCGGTTCTATAGGTGCCTACACCACCGAGGCCGGCAAGGTTAATTTAGGCGACAGCGCCGTATTCTGGCCCCTCAATTCCGTGGTGGCCCATCCCGCTCCTGTCCGCGTGGGCAAGGGGTCTGTATTCAATAATCCCTACAACTTTGTCCAAGATGGCAGCATCACCGGTACGTCGCTTGTCAAGAAGGGTGCCGGTCAGCTTCGTCTCAATAGCACACAGTCGCTGAAAAAACTCACCATTGAGGAGGGTACACTGCTCTTCCCCGCCGGCGGTGCCGTGTCCTATGGAGATACGCTCGAAATGAAGGGCGGAACGGTCCAGATGACCAACAACAGCGGGGCCTACCAGTCAACCACAGGTGTATGGAATGTGCCCGCAGGTGCAACCGCTACGTTCAATTCGGCCACCCGTGTGGATCACAAGAACAAACTTGTGGGTAGCGGCCGTCTCAATCTCAATATATATATGGATTCTTCGTGTCCGCGCGAAGTCATTACCGGTGACTGGTCTGAATTCAAGGGCACTATCCAGATTAAGAACACCGGTTCTAACACTCCCACGGTCAACAATACGTACGGTCTGCCCAACGCCACGCTCAACCTGCCTGCAGGTACGACCCTCCAGTTTGGCGGCAACAATACTTCCAAGACAGGAACCTTCAGAATCGGCCACCTCACAGGTGCGGGCTCTCTCGCCGTTGAGAACTCCTCCAGCTATTTCGAAATCGGAGCGCTCAACATGGATATGACCCTCTCCGGTGTTTATAACGCCAACCTCATCAAGGTCGGAACGGGCCGTTTGACGATGACAGCCAACACAGGTTCGTCGGCAATCGACCTGAAGGAAGGTACGATGGTGGTGCGCAGCTCCAAGACGGCTACCTCCACCGTTTCGGGTCGCGGCAGAATTACCGTACGCGAGGGGACGATGCTCTATGCCTACTACTATGTGGGCAACACCCAGGTGTATGTCATGAACGGAGGTCTCTTCTGTCCCGGATACTATGGTATGTACGGCACGAAGGCCCAGTCGGTTATCATCCAGGATGGCGGTACGATTGAGTTCGACCTCGATACCTCCGGCGACACCATCAGCAATACCTATTGCTACTGCCTCGGTCAGATGTCGCTCAAGGGTATTCTCAAACTGGTGATTAAGCGCGATGCTGTCCTCGACAGAATCAAGGAGGGCGACAGCTTCCAGCTCTTCACTTCCCGCAGCTTCACCACCGATGCCAATACGGTGAAGTTCGAGCTTCCCGATCTGCCTGCCGGCCTGACCTGGAATACCGACGACCTGCTGGGCACAAGCGGCACCATCCGTGTGGTGAAGAGTTCCGACGACGCTGTCGTCACTCTCTCCTACGATGAAAAGGTTCGCGTGAGCGTTTATGACCTCAGCGGTACCGAAGTCGCCGCTTTCGAGACGACCTACGGAACTGTCAGGGCCAAAGCGGCCGCAGAGATTGGCACCAAGGGTGTCTATGTTCTCCGCATCACATCAGACTCCGGCGTACAGACCCGCAAGTTCGTGCTTCAGTAAAATAAATCCAAAGGCAGCGGTTTCGGCCGCTGCCTTTGTTCACTGGAAACAATAAAAATAAACCGGGCAGCTTTGCGCTGCCCGGCTGGTTTTTATAGATTACTTAACGCTGAACTATATTCAGAGCGTCTCCTTCAGATCGAGCTTTAGCTGCAATTCGTCCAGCTGGGCAGGATCGATGGGAGAGGGGGAATCCATCATCATGTCGCGACCCTGATTGTTCTTGGGGAAGGCAATGCAGTCGCGGATGCTGTCCAGTTCGGCAAACATCGAAACCACACGGTCCAGACCGAAGGCCAGGCCGGCGTGCGGAGGTGCGCCGTATTTGAACGCGTTGATCAGACAGCCGAACTGGGCCATTGCCTTCTCCGGCGTGAACCCGAGGAGTTCGAACATGCGTTCCTGAAGCTGCGAGTCGTGGATACGCACCGAACCGCCGCCCAGCTCAACGCCGTTGATGACACAGTCGTAAGCCCACGCACGCACCGAACCCGGCTTGCTGTCGAGCAGCGGGATGTCGTCGGGGTTGGGCATTGTGAAGGGATGGTGGGTGGCATAGTAGCGCTGCGTCTCCTCGTCCCACTCGAACAGGGGGAAGTCAATCACCCAAAGGGGTGCGAACACTGAGGGGTTGCGCAATCCCAGCTGGTCGGCCACCTCGAGACGGAGGGCGCAGAGCTGTTTCTGGGTCTTGCGTTTGTCGCCGCAGAGAATCAGCATCAGGTCGCCGTTTCCGGCACCGAAGCGGTCGCACCATGCGGCAACGGTCTCGGGGCTGTAGAATTTGTCAACCGAGCTCTTGATGCTTCCGTCCTCGTTTTTGCGAATCCAGATGAGGCCCTTGGCGCCCACCTGCGAACGCTTCACAAAGTCGGTCAGCTGGTCAATCTGTTTGCGCGTATATGAGGCGCAGCCTTTGGCACAGATACCGCCTACCCATGCAGCCGAGTCGAACACACCGAACTGTCCGTCAGGGATGACGTTGACGGTGTCGGCGGGATCGTCCAGTTCTTTCTCCAGCGCCTGGCTCTTCAGCGCCGTAAATTTCATGCCGAACCGCAGGTCGGGTTTGTCCGAACCGTAGCCGTTCATGGCATCCACCCACTTCATGCGGGGGAACGCTTCGGCGAACTCTTTGCCCTTGAGGGTGGAGAAGAGGTGTTTCATCAGGCCCTCGAACATCTGAATGACGTCCTCCTGATCAACAAACGACATCTCACAGTCTATCTGTGTGAATTCCGGCTGACGGTCGGCGCGAAGGTCCTCGTCGCGGAAACACTTCACAATCTGGAAGTAGCGGTCCATGCCGGCCACCATGAGCAACTGCTTGAACTGCTGCGGCGACTGGGGCAGGGCATAGAATTGTCCCGGGTTCATGCGCGACGGAACAACAAAGTCACGCGCGCCCTCCGGTGTTGATTTGATGAGGAAGGGCGTTTCGATTTCCAGGAAGTCCTGTGCGTCCAGATAACGACGTGTCTCGAAGGCCAGTTTGTGGCGAAGCTCGAGATTCCGGCGAACCGTCGGACGGCGCAGGTCCAGATAACGGTACTGCATGCGCAGGTCGTCGCCGCCGTCGCTCTTGTCCTCGATGGTGAAGGGGGGTACTTCCGACGAGGAGATGATGTTCAGCTCAGTGGCTATGATTTCAATCTCGCCCGTGGGGATATTCTTGTTTTTGGATTCACGTTCGCTCACGGTGCCCACAACCTGAATCACATATTCGCGGCCCAGCCGTGACGCCTTTTCGTTGAGGGCAGCATCCTTCTCTTCGTTGAAGACTATCTGGGTGATGCCGTAGCGGTCGCGCAGATCCACGAAGGTCAGTGCCCCCATCTTGCGTACGCGCTGCACCCATCCGGCGAGGGTCACTTGCTCGCCTGCGTTGGCGAGACGGAGCTCGCCGTTGGTTTTTGTACGATACATATTTGCAATTTTACTGTTTTTACCGTTTTACTGTTCGACGATTTGGGAATGTCCACACGTCAATTCAGTTTGCAAATATAGCGTTTTTTTGTCAGATAAAGGTATAAAAACGCGATTTTTTTTCATTTTCTTCTATTTTTTGATGGAATTTATAGATTATATTCCCAAAATATCTTATATTTGCACTCATAAAGTATTGTATAATAATATAAGAGTATGGAAAAAACAATGAACGAGCTCTTTCAGAAGAGCGTAACTGAACATTGGGATTTGGGAGCTTTCGCCAACTACCACGGAAACAAATACAAATTCTGTGATGTGGCTGCCATCGTGGCCCGTTACCACGAGACATGGCGTCAGTGCGGTTATGAACCCGGGTTCAAGTTTGCCATGTGCGGACGCAACTCTGCCGAATGGGGCATTACCTATATAGCAGCAATGACCTATGGCGCCGTCATTGTGCCGATGCTGACGGACTACACCTCCGAGACGATGCATCATCTGGTGCAGCACAGCGATGCCAAACTCTTTGCCGTCGACGACCGTATCGCCAAGAAGGTGGACTTCGCCGAAATGCCTGGTCTCGACGCACTGCTCTCGATGGACGCCCAGCCCAAAATGCTGGGATGTCGCAGCGAGAAATTCAAGGCTGCGTTCGAAGATGCAGACAACACATACCGCCGGAAGTATCCCCACGGCATCACTTCCAGGGATATCAAATACTATCAGCAGAAAAACCCCGACGAACTTGTGCTCATCAGCTACACTTCCGGAACCACATCCGACCCCAAGGGTGTCATGCTGCCCGAGCGTTCGCTGTGGAGCAATATGGTCTTCATGAAGGGGGCAGCCTACACCCTGCGTGCCGGCGACAAGATTGTGAGCTTCCTCCCTGTGGGACACCTCTTCGGCATGACCTTCGAATTCCTCTATTCCTTCTGTTGCGGTGTCGAGGTCACCTTTATTACGAGACCCCTCTCGCCCCAGCTCATGATGGAGGCGATGGGCGAAATCCGGCCTCACCTCATCGTCATGGTGCCCCTCCTCCTCGAGAAACTCGTCCAGAAGTACTTCCTGCCCGATTATAATAAGCCGCGTCTGCGCTCCATGCGCAACCTGCCTTTCGTCCGCAACTACGTCAACCGTAAGTTCCGCGAGGGGGCCATCCAGGCCTTTGGCGGACGTTTCTATGAGGTCATCGTCGGCGGTGCTGCCCTCAATCCCGATATCGAGAGCCTTCTCAAGGAGATCCAGTTCCCCTTCACCGTGGGTTACGGCATGACCGAATGTGCGCCCATCATCACCTTCAGCGACTGGCACAACTTCGTGCGTTCGTCGTGCGGCATCGCCGCCGTCAACATGGAGTGCAAAGTTGACAGCAAAGACCCCGAGAGAATTCCCGGCGAACTCCTCACCAAGGGTATGAACACCATGCTCGGTTACTACAAGAACGAGGAGGCCACCCGTGCCACCCTCGAACCCGACGGATGGCTCCACACCGGCGACATGGCCGTCATCGACATGCTCGGCAACGTCTTCCTCAAGGGCCGTGTCAAGAACATGCTCCTCGGTCCTTCGGGCCAGAACATCTATCCCGAGGAAATCGAGATGCGCATCAACCACCTGCCCTATGTGCAGGAGAGCGTGCTCGTACAGCGGGCCCACAGCAAACTTGTAGCCCTTGTCTATCCCGACCGCGAAGCAGCGCGCATCGACGGAATCAGGGACGATGAAGCCCTCCTCAAGGAGATAACCTCCCATCGCGACGAGCTCAACCGCCAGCTGCCCGCCTATGCCCACGTCTCCTCCTTCGAACTCCAGGAGAATGAGTTTGTCAAGACCCCCAAGAACTCCATCAAACGATTCATGTACAAATGATGCGGAAATACCTGCTTCTCTTCTCTATGCTTTTCAGCTGGACGCTTGCCGGTGCCCAGCTGAAAACGTTTATCAGCGATCCCGGCGTCATGGCACGCCGCTTCGCCGAGAGTGAAATGACCCGCTTCCCCGAAGCCTGGCAGCTCGACCACGGCAAACGGCTCTTCTTCGGATATGCCCAGGGCGTCGGATGCTGTGCCATGCTCGGGATGTGGAAGGCCACGGGGGACGAGAAATACTACGATTACGTCCATCGGTGGACCGACACTCTCGTGGCTGCCGATGGCGAAATCTGGAAGTACGACATGGCGTCCTACAACCTCGATTTCATCAACTCGGGCAAGACCCTTTTCGATGTCTATGCGCGCACGGGCGAACCTAAATACAAGACGGCCATGCAGACCCTGCGCCGTCAGCTCCGGAACCAGCCGCGCACCTGCGACGGAGGTTTCTGGCACAAACTCGTCTATCAGCACCAGATGTGGCTCGACGGCCTCTACATGGCTTCGCCCTTTCTGGCACGCTACGGCGCCGAGTTCCGCGACACGTCGGCCCTCGAGGAGGCCGTTCTCCAGGTGCAGCTCTGCCACCGCCACACCTACGACACCCGCACCGGACTCTATTTCCATGCCTGGGACGAGAGCCGCCGTCAGCGATGGGCCGATGCCGACGGACACAGCCCCAACTTCTGGGGACGCAGCACCGGATGGTGGTTCATGGCCATGGTCGATATCCTCGACTGGATTCCCGTCGAAATGGCGGGCCGCGACAGCATCGTAGGCTATATCCGCGCCCTTGCCGAAGTGCTGCCCCGCTATCAGCGCGACGGACTCTGGTACCAGGTGCTCGACTGTCCCGACCGCGAGGGCAACTTCCCCGAGGCCAGCGTCACCACCCAGTTCATGTATGCCTATGCCAAGGCCGTCCGCAAGGGTTACATTGATGCCCGCTATCTCCAGGTGGCACGGGATGCCTACGAAGCCCTGCAGCGTACCCTCCTCGTCGAAACCGATGCCCGCACCCCATCCGGCGAACCCGTCATCAGCCTTACCCGCTGCTGCGCCGTCGGCGGTCTCGGCGGCAATCCCTATCGCGACGGCTCCTTCGACTATTACATCCACGAGAAGATGCGCGACAACGATGCCAAGGCCACCGGTCCCTTCATCATGGGATGCCTCTGGCTCAGTGATGCGCGCGTTCCCCGTTAGACGGATTCAGAGACACACATCCCCGGGCTGTCCTCACGGACGGCTCGGGGTCTTGCATGAAAACAAACTAACAACTTCCGCCCCGCGCCGGTTAAGGCGCGGGGCGTTTTTACGCATGGGGTTTGTAGTGGGACCGGACTTCAGAAACTGAGTCTTGCGCCGAAGGAGAAGTTGCGTTCGAGGCCCCAGAAGCCGCGGAAGGTGTCGAGGTCGTGGGAGGCGCCGTCGGTGCCGCGTTCGATGTAGGTGGCATCAGTGATGTTGCGGCAGGTGACGAAGAGATTGAGTGTCATGCCGTCGGAGAAAGGACCTGTCCAGCCGACGGTGCCGTTGAGGAGGTGACAGGTGGGGATGCGGTAGGAGTCGGAGCGGTCGGCGGCATTGGTGCGCTTGGAGGGCTCGAAGTCGGCATACATGCGGCCGTTCATCTTCCATTCGGCACGGGCATAGAAGCCGTGGGACAGGGTGATATCGGCATCGGCACCGAGCTGGGTCTGGGGCGCATCGCCCACATGGAGGCCGTCGGCATAGACGTTGATCTGTCCGAGGGCGTTGTTGGAATAGGGGTCATAGACGGTGGCCTCGACATCGTTCTGCCATTTCCAGTCGGCGAGGCTGGCAAAGGCCGAGAGGCGGAGCCAGGGTGTGAAGCGGTGCCAGGCGCTGAGTTCAATGCCCTGATGGAGGGCATCGAGGCCGGTTATCATGTAGCGCACTTCGCCGGCATCGAGCTGGCGGTATTTGTTGGAGGTGAGGGTCTTGTCCTTCCACTTGGCGATATAGGCCGAAAGGGTGATGCCTGAGTTTTCGGTTGCCCAGCGGTAGCCCACCTCGCCGAGGGCGTTCTTCTCGTTCTGCACATTGGGCGTAATCTCGTTGTTGCCCGATGCGAAATAGGCTCCGGCGTATGGGAGACGGTCGTACCAGGCGCCGTTGACCCAGATGCTGTGGTGCCAGTCAATCTTCCAGAGGAGTCCGCCCTTGATGCTCCATCCGTGGCCGGAGGCCCAGTCGCTGCGGCAGTCGGAGCCCACATAGTTGTAGGTGTCCCAGCGCTGATGGCGGCTCATCATCCACGACACGCCGAGGCTGGCGTTGAAGTGTTCGTTCTCCCAGGCCCCCGAGACATAGAGGGTTCCGTGGTGGGTGTCGCGTCCATTGCGGGTGCGCACATAGTCGCCCACATGGAGTATGGAGCTGCGTCCGGCCTGTCCGGCGAGGCTCTTGGCGGCGTAGTCCTCGTACCAGAAATCGGCCCCCAGCAGGTCGGTGATCTGTTCGCGCTCCCAGGTGCCGTAGAACTGGTAGTTGCCTCCGGCCGAAAGGGTCCAGTGGTCGTCAAGCTGACAGTCACCCTGAAGGATGATTCCGGCCTGGGTGTGGCCTGCCTGATAGTCGGTGATGATGTTCTGGGCGGCAATGCCGTCATCGGGCGAGAGGGTGGAGGCTCCGCTCCAAGCGGTGTTGTCGGCCAGGACGGAAGGCCAGTCGATGTGCCCGTCGGAGAGGTAGGAAGCGATGCTGCGCGACTGTGTTTCGTTCCATCGTCCGCCGCCGTCGGCAATGGCCACATAGACGGCATTGTTCATCTTGAATCGGCCGTGGTTCATGAGGTGCTGGAGGGTGAAATAGGGCTTGTAGTAGTTGTTGCGGCTGAGGCTGAATCCCTGTCCGTCGCGCATGCCCCAGTTCTTGCTGTAGGAGCGTCCGTAGCGGTCGATTTCGTCCTTGGAGAGTTTGGTATTGCGCTGGTCGTGTTCTTCGGGGGCACCGAGGGCTGTGAAGAGGAGCGTATGGTGCGAATTGATAATCTTGGAGACATTGAGCATGTAGCTGAAGGTCTTCACATCGGTGCATTCGGGCTGGGCGCTGCCGCCCACATAACTCATGGTGAGGCTGACGGCCCATCCGCGGGGGAGCTGTCCGCTGCTGTAGGAGAGGTAGCCCTTGTGCGTGCCGTAGTCGGCGCCGTAGTAGCCCACCTCGGTGTGGGGATTCTCGGCGCTGGTGGAGGTGATGATGTTGATGGAGCCGCCGACGGCATTGTCGGAAAGCATGGTGCGCGAGATGCCCTTCTGGACCTGGACGGCATAGGTGGCATCGGAGAGCCCCATCCAGTTGCTCCAATACATGGAACCGGAGGTGACGCCGGAGATGGGGATGCCGTTGAGGAGGACGGCCACGTTCTCTTGTTTGAACCCGCGCAGATTGACCGTCGCGTCGCCGTAGTTGCCGGTCGATGAGGTGGCATAGAGGGAGGGCACGCTGCCGAGAAGTTCGGGGAAATTCTGGGCGGTGGCATTCTGGCGGAGCTGTCCGGTGCGGACGGTGGTGGACTGGAGCGCCGATTTCTTCTCGGGCGCAAAGGAGGCTTTCACGGTAACCTCACGCAGGGTGAGTACTTCGTCGCCCCAGGCTACAGAGTCGAGCGGGGCATAGGCGGGACGTGTTACGGGGTCGGGAATGACCGGTGCGGCCTGAAGGGTCGCTGAGAGAATGGTCATGCCCCAAAAAAGTAAGTGCATCTGTTTCATTTTCTGTAAACGAACTTAAATGGTTAATACTTTGGGCACACCATTCAGGGGTTGTTTGACGAAAAGAAAAGACACACCTGACTTCTTGATCCAGAGTGGGAACGCCAAGAGTCTGATCCGCCGCATACTCCCGCCAGCGGAAGTGAAGCTTAGGGTAGGCCCCTGAGGGTCCGGCCTTTGCAGGGACGCGGGATAAATCCCGGCCTTACAATGCTCTGAGAACGGTCTTCTTCCATCCAGACTGTACTGTCGGTATGGGAATTGCACCCATTCCTGCTTCGCCCGAAGGCTAGGCTCGCGGACTCTACCGCCGATCGGGAATTGCACCCTGCCCTGAAGATGTTCTGTCGAAATGACGCTGCAAAGATAGGGCAAAGTGAGGAAAAATGCAAATGATTGTAT
>Ga0326514_10001078_pt1 | contig 17890 bp, 16 predicted proteins | sample 3_2548_0518_D_FD_203653 | JGI IMG/M metagenome (GOLD analysis project Ga0326514, IMG submission 203653) | Bovine rumen microbial communities from UC Davis, California, United States - 3_2548_0518 | ecosystem: Host-associated > Mammals > Digestive system > Stomach > Rumen | place: USA... | reverse complement strand
CAGCAAAACAGTTGCGGGATTGGATAAAGGTGTATAATAGCGGCAAAGGTTTCAAACGTAAGATGTCTGGAGGAAGCCGTATGACCAAATCCCGAAGAACGACTCAGGAAGAGAGAATTGCTATTGCTGAAGCATGTTTAGAAAGCGGAAAAGACTATGGAGCCATCGCACTGAAGTACGATGTTAGCTACCAGCAAGTCTATACGTGGACTAAGAAATACGAGGAATTAGGATCTGTTGGTCTTGAGGATCGCAGAGGAAAGCGAACCAAAGATCAGGAACCGAGAACCGAGTTAGAAGAATTGAAGATTGAGCTGGCGAAAGTGAAGCACCAGCTACACTTAGCAGAGATGGAGCGTGACCTGTTAAAAAAACTGGAGGAGATAGAAAGGCGGGATGCTTCTCAGAAGTAAGGCAAGGTCGAAAATACCAGGCAATAAAGGATAGTGTGGACGAAGGAAAATGCTCTGTAGAATTTGCGTGCGCACGATTGAATGTCTCAAGAGCGGCCTATTACAAGTGGCTGAACGGTCCCAAGTCTGCCAGAGAGACTGAAAATGAGCATATTGCAGAACTGGTGGAAGAGATTCATACTCGTCATCCGGACAAAGGATACCGACGTATTCGTGATGATCTGGAACATTTCCATGGAATCCATGCCAACGACAAGCGAATCCTTCGGGTCTGCCGGAGAAAGAATATTAAATCTACGATCAAATATGCCTCCAATGGATGTACACGTAATGCCAGCAATCCACAGTATGTAGCTGAAAACATCCTCAATCGAGAATTTCATTCAGATAAGCCTAACGAGAAATGGCTCACTGACGTTACGGAATTTAAATGGTATGACGAAGAGAACGAGAAACACAAAGTTTATCTCAGCGCTATTCTTGACCTCTATGATCGTCGAATCGTATCTTTTGTGATCCGGGACAGAAACGACAATCCTCTCGTCTTCGATACCTTTGATGCTGCAGTACAGGCCAATCCGGATGCTCACCCTATATTTCATTCTGACAGAGGGTTCCAGTACACCAACCGAACGTTTCACAGAAAGCTGGAGGGCGCCGGAATGATCCAAAGCATGTCTCGCGTTGGCAAGTGCATTGACAACGGACCTATGGAAGGGTTTTGGGGCATCATAAAGCGAGAAAGATACTACGGGAAAAAGTTTAGAGATCGTGATTCTCTGGTACAGATGATCATAGACTATATTGACTATTACAACAACGAAAGATTGCAGCGAAATCTTGGAGTACTATCTCCAATGGAAAAATACGAATTATATCTCGCAGCATAAAAAACTAGTACCATCACTAAGGATGATACTAGCAAAAACCTTTTTTATTTCATTGTCTGCTTGACGGGTAGCAGTTCAAAAACGAGGGGTTTTGGCATATACAGTGAAAAAACGCGTATTTTTGAATGGAAAAAGGAGTTTTTCCAACTCCATTCTGCGAGCTTTTTCAGGTTCATCGCAGCATATTTAAGCCTCACCCAGCTTGTGACTCGGGCCAGACCTCGATGATGCGTATAACGCATAGCGTGTTTTTCTTTTGCATCCGCAAAGACACGTTCAATCGTCTCTTTGCGCATGGAGTATATTTCTTTTCCCAGATCCGTTCGCCGTAATTGATCTACCAGATCCAGATACTCCTGCCAGATGTGTGTCATCAGCACTTTCTGGCCTTTTTCATTCGCACCGCATTTTTCTTTGTAAGGACAATCTCTGCAATGCTTTGTATTGCTGCGGTACGTCCGTTTTCCTTCTTTGTTTGTAGTGGTGTGTCTCAGCACTCCACCGTGAGGACAGATGAAGCAGTCCTTTTGGGGATCGTATTCATATTCCCACGGTCTGTAAATGTCTTTCTTGTAGTGGTGGTTTGTATACGGGAGAATGGGGATTCGGTCATCATCAATTGTTTTCTTTGCGATCCAAGGGGTTTTGAAAGCCGCATCCATGGTTACGAACTCAACTTCCGGAAATCTCTTTGTTACCTGTCCATATATGGCATCCCAGGCAACACTGTCATGTACATTTCCCGGTGTTACTTCTACACCTAGTACAAATCCTTTCCGGTCACATACTGTATGTGCCTCATAGGCAAATTGCCGTTCATGTTCGCCTTTTACAAACAAACCGCATTCCGGGTCTGTTGTGGATACCGTGCGTTCTACAGTCCCTCCGCCAGACGTTGTGTCGTCATCGTCATCTTCTATGGGCGCTTTTCCGAGGGCTTCCCGTTCTGCGTTCACTTCCTCTCGGAGCTGTTCTGCATAGATCTTTGCGGTCTTTTCTACCTCCATCTTCTGGAACTTCTTCTTATTTGCGCTGGCCTTTATATGTGTTCCATCCATGAAGATCATCTTAGGATCGACCATTCGGTTGTTTAATGCTTTATTCAGTATATGTTCAAAGATCTCTTCCGTTAGTTCTTCTGGAAATCGTTTACAGAATGCATAGCTTACTGTTGCAAAGTGTGGAATCTGATCTAACAGTCCATATCCTAAAAACCATCGGTAGGATAGTGTGTCCTGTATCCGCTGGTGCGTCTGTCGCAGTGATGGTATTCCATATAAATGCTGGATCAGCACCATCTTGATCAATACAACTGGATCGGTTCCAGGGCGTCCATTGTCGTGACAATAATATGGTTCCAACCGCTTATACAGCCAGTCATAATCCATTACTTTTTCTATCTTTCGTAACAGATGATCTTTCGGTACCAACTCATCGATATCTACAAACACAACATCTCGTCGCGCATCTTTCATTTTCCAGTCGGACATGACAACACCCCCACATCTATTTTACCAAATGTGGGGGTGCCAGTATAGTTTTTTGACAGTCTGAGAAGATGAGCCAATGCTCATCTTCTTTTTTTTGTGGTGCGTTACCATCCGCCGCCGCCACCGCCGCCGAATCCTCCGCCGGAAAAACCGCCGCCGGAGAAACCGCCGCTGTAGCCGCCGCCGGACGAGGAGGAACCGCCGCTCCGGCTCTCCGGTACTGAATGGACACAGCAGTCATTGACCATATGAAGTGCCCACCAGGCTGAATAGCTGAAATCACCGTCATGCCGGTACCAGTCCGGTGCCTGCAGAGGAATGTCGGTAAACTTTCTCGCCCAGCGCGTTTGCAGTCCCATGACGGCCGCGTAGGGAAGGATACGGTAGAAGTACTGCGGATTCTCATCCGAGAGCCTTTTAAGCTGGTCGTATTCCGCTACACGGATAAAATTGCGGAACCCGAGAATCCGTCCCTGCAGTGCTGCACTCTTGGTGGTGTAAGAGGTCATGAAAACGGTAGACACCGTAACGATCACGATACCGGCAATAAAGACCAGCAGTGCCCAGAACGGGATCAGTCCAAGCAGGGAAGAAATACTCAACAGTGCTCCTGCAGCCACAAGAAATCCTCCAAGGATGGAGCGGATCACTGTGCGGGACAGGGAGTGGGAATGACGATAGCCATAGGCATGGAGCAGAATCAGCAGACCGATAAATGCGAGCATGACTCCGAGGAATATCTCCGGCCCTGAAGTTGTGCTGAGCAGCATTGGAAGAAACAGGATGACCATCATGGAGATAAACCCGACAACGGTACCGATTGCGGCTGAAGAACGGAAGATCTTCTTGTCTGCACCGGAATAATGATTCATCAGCTGCTTTCTGGCAGAATCTACGGTAGGGCCGTATTTGGCGGGAAGCTTGGAAGTCTTTACAGTATCTCCGTGCCCGAACAGTCCGTTGAACAGAGTGACCGCAAAATCCGGTTCTGAAGAAGGAATGGGTTTGAGCTTTGCCAGTTCAAAATCATCCTTCTTTTTCGTTTCACGGATCTCCAGATAGCCTTTGGATGCAAAGTAGAGGATCATGCTCATGAAATCCGTGTCATCAGCCATGCCGTCGATGACGTAACCGATCTCCAGCGGTGTCATCCCGTCCGGAGGATTGAATTCGACCGGTTTCACCAGATGAGGATCTCGTCCGAGAAGGAACCAGAGAAGGAGCATCAAAGCGGAAAGAATCCCTGTCACAGCGAGGAATATCAGCAGCTTGCTGTGATGTGCCTGCAGGTATGTCATGGATTCCGACCAGTAGTTTTCCGGCAGGTCAGAGGATACAGTCACACCGCATCGGGCCGGGATCTCCGTGCCGGTGAAGACGATGGTATTGCCTTCCACCGCTGTCTGGAACTGGTCCTGGGTACCGGAAAAACCGTAGGATCCGGCATACACGGCGAGCTTGTTCCAGTCAATGGGATCGGGCAGAGTCAGAGACAGCGAGGAGGAGGCGATGGTAGTCTCCCAGTTTACAGGGAGAAGATTCAGGGAAAGATAATCCATTGCCTTGTCGTCGTCCCGATAGCATACCATATCATAACTGATGGTATAGGTATGGACTCCCAGAAGGACCGAATCGGCATCACCGATACGGATCTCCACTTCATCACTGCTCCATGTTACATCTTTGGGGTATTCCGCTACCCGGATATTCCGAATCTCATAGATCTGCCGATCCATGGGGATATAGCGAAGGATGCCGTGATGTTCGGTTGTGAAGTCCACCGTGATGGTCTCTGTAATGTGAAACGTATGATCCCGGTCTGCCTGTGCAGTAACATCAAATCTTGATGTAGTCATGCCGCCGCTGTCGGCTGCCATGGCGGCAGTCCCGGATAAAAGCAGCAGCACTGTCAGAACAGCAAGAAGACTGCGGACCGCAAGCTTTCTTCGTTTGGGAGAAAAGGTCATGGAAATTCCTCCATTAAAAGCATGAGATCTCAGGAACCGAAATCGACTTTGATCTCATCGCGGTCGCTGAAGTCTTCCAGTTCGAACATGGATCGTTTCTCAAAGGAGAACATGTTCGAGACAAAGTTGTTGGGGAAGATTTCCCGCTTGTTGTTGTATTCTTTTACAACGGCATTGTAGTACTTGCGGGAGGATGCGATATCGTCTTCCACGCTCTGAAGCTGACGCTGCAGCTCCAGAAAGTTCTGATTGGCCTTCAGTTCCGGATACTGTTCTGCAACGGCGAACAGAGAGCGGAGGGTGCGGCTGAGTTCATTTTCCGACTGCATCTTATCTGCATCGGAAGCTGCGGCCATGGCGTTTTTTCTTGCTTCTGTGACCTTGATAAGGGTCTCCGATTCATGCTTTGCATAACCCTTGACCGTCTCAACGAGATTCGGGATCAGGTCATGCCGTTTCTTCAGATAGACATCCATGGTGGAGAAGCCTTCATCCACCGTATTTCGGGAACGGATCAGTCCGTTGTAGATGCCGGCGACCCAGATGGCCAGCAGGACGAGAATGATTAAAACAATGATGATTCCAGTCATGTCAGAAACCTCCTGTCATTAGATTAGTTTTATTATACAAAAGAACCCCTGTGTAATGCAATTCCGCATACACAGGGGATTCGGTTATTCGGTCGTTTCTTCGTTCGGAACAGGTTCGAGAGACGGGATGTCGGCATGAAGGATGTATTCCTCTTCTGTGACCGACTGCACCCGGAAGGTGTCCCTGTCGATGCGCTCCAGCAGCATATAGCCCTGACTGACGGGGTCATTCTGGATGGAGGCGATATCCCAAAGCACGGTTCCGCTGTTGTTGACGGCACGGATGTTGTCGTCCGGGAACCTCCGTCCGTTTTTTGTCATGGTCAGATAGCCGCCGGAAAACTGCAGCATGCAGTTCCACTCGGGATGATCCTGATAGAGTTCAAGCCACTGATACATCTCCTTGCGGGCTTTCAGCTGCATGGGGCCGGCCAGACTGCCCAGAATGACCAGGATTCCGATGCAGATGAGCCAGTAACTGACACGGCAGGTGATGTAAAATGCCACTCCGAAGAACAGTGCAGCCGCTGCGAGAAGAAGGAGCATGCGAACGTCCGTCTTTAAATGCCGCTTGCCCAGAGCGATGTGACCTTTGGAGATCTCGCTTTTCAAAAGGGGCTGCCCGTTCTTCCGGACGGCATCCTCCTTTTTGCTCCGGGAGGTGAGACAGGTGACGACTCCAGCCAGAACTGCCGCCAGAAGCATTCCGATGACGATTCCTGGACGGGGCTTCAGAAACTCCTCAAACAGACTGCTGAAGACACTGGCGATCAGCACCACAAGGACGGCTGCGATAACATACACCATGGAGCGCCTCTCTGCAGGAGCGGGACACTTGATGCAGCTGCCGTCTTCCGGGGAGATGTAGACGGAATACTTCCGGCCTTCTCCGCCGTAAAAATAGATATAGGATCGTTCCATTGACGTTCTCCTTTGTTATCCGTCAGTAGGTCTCTTCCCACTGGATCGCGGCCAGTTCCAGAGACTGTGTGGGATAGCTGAACTCCTGAGCGGTCTTTTCCGAATGATAATTCACGAGTTTTACCTCGGTGGTGATATCGCTGTCCCCGGAGGCCAGGATGTGGTTGGAATGGACCATGTAGAGGATCGTCAGGATGAGGTTGGTCTCCTCGATCTGATGCTCCACATCGATTGCCGAATAGGACTCATCCATTCCGAATACGAGAGAGGAATAGTCTTCCGCATTCTGGAACGTGTATTCCGGATTAAGGTTCATCCATGCATCCACGGCCTGGGACAGAAGAAGATCCGTCTGAGCTGCAAGAGCAGCGCGCTGCTCATCGGTGGCTGTGAGGATGATCTTGTTGCCCTGTACCATGGCAGACTCTCCGAATTCCGGTGGAATAGGGTAATCTCCGCTGGGAGCCGGAACATTGGATGCACCAAGGGGAGCATAGTCCATTTTCCCCAGAAACCACGCATAGGATTTCGGAAACAGAAACTGCGGTGTGCCGGTTGCTCCGTCTTCCTGCTCCACCGGTTCTACCGTTGGTACTGCTCCGGGAGCGGCACCGCATGCGGTGAGAGCAATCAGGGTCAACAGCATCAGGATTGCAATGATTCTTTTGCTCATAATTCTCCTTTAAGGCACGGAAGTGATCAGCCGGCGGCACGGCCGGTCTTGCCGATCTCCTTCATGTGCTCCATATAGTTTTCCATTTTTCCGTGGTAATCCAGACGTACCTCCTGCAGACTGAAGAAGATGCAGGGGACGTTTTCGCCGCGAAAGACGCCGGCGGGATCGTGTCGGCGCACCAGCTCATTCACTCTGGCGCGCAGTTCGTTGTTCGTGCCGTGGGAGAACCCCTGCCAGCACTGCAGAGCCCGGTCGTAAAAGAAGAAGACCGTATCTCCGTATACCCGGACCCGCATCAGACCCATGTCCTTGTGATAATAGGGAAGGTCCTGAATGGCGATGAGTTCCTCGGCGGTGTCGTCCAGCAGCCAGCTGCGGGCATCGTCCGTAAAGCAGCTGAATTCCGCACGACTGATACTTTCGTATCCGGCCGGAACGGAATCGGGGTGGGACGCGCATTCCTCAATGAACTTTCTGCAGAACGCACTGCTGACATCCGGGTCATTTCCGCGGCCGGTGCGTTCATAATCCTGTACGTCGTATACTACGACACTCAGAGTGGAGGAACCAAAATAACCGCTGTCGAACGTGGTGTCCATCAGCGTGATACCGTACTGCTGCCGTGCCCATTTTTTCATGGCAATGAGGATCTCGCCGGGTTTTTCCTCACCGGTAGCCAGCTTGACTATGTTCTGATACTGACCATAACTTAACATTTCGTCACCCCTCACAGAAACACTCGATAATGAGAATCAATTGGCCGATTACCAGTATCGCTTTCATGATAATTGTTTGAAGGAGCAAAAGCAAGATGCTCTCAGAAACGGAAATACTCCTCGGAAGGTACATCTTCGGCAAACCATCCGTGATACTTGAAATACATGATCATTTCCGAACCCAGGCTGGGAATGACCTGATCTTCGATCTCTTCCCGGGGGACCCACACGGCACCGGTGAGCTCGTTTCCGTCCGGATGGGGAGTGGAGTCGCCTGTGACCCGGGCAAAATAACCGATCATGAGATTGGCGTCATAGCCCCAGGGCTGTGTGCCAAAATATTTGAGGTCTGTAACTTCCAGTCCCGTTTCCTCCCGTACCTCGCGGATGACCGCCTCTTCGGCGCTCTCGCCGATCTCGCAGTATCCGGCCACCAGTGCCCGGATGGTGTGCCCGGGGCGGGTGGTAAGGAGCAGCCGGTCTCCGTCTGTGATCGCAACGATGATGGCAGGCTTGACGTAAGGATAAACGGCATGCCCGCACTGGGGACAGATCATTTTGCGGGCGCGGGGATGATGCTCCAGACGAGTCCCGCACCGGCCGCAGAACCGGTGATAGTGGTACCATTGATAAAGATGGTATCCCGTCATTACGGCAAAGCTGAGATCGTGCGGGGAGAGGGTACGGGTCGTGCGGATATTAACATATTCATATCCTTCCGGAACGGACTCGGAGTCTTCACGCATGAAATAGCAGGTGTCGTCGATACGAAGCAGATAACGCAGATCCTGCGATCCCGCTTCCTCCACTGTGGGACAACGGTATTCGCCCGACGGAAGAGTCCGGATCAGAACCTCATCCCGGCGGAAAAAGAAGACGGTATCCTGCGGAGAAGGATCCTGCGGGTCATACTGATTGTAGATGTGATTGGTGATCATAAGCTAAGCCTCTCTGAAAAACCCGGTCTGCGCGCAGACCGGGTTGATGATTAATCCCTGCTATCGGTTTTCCAACGGGCACAGCGGGCTGCGATGCGCCGTTTTCTCCGAATCTGCCGGAAAATGAGATAGGCGATGAGAAGGACGACGAGGGCAATCATGCTCCATACGGCGTAGGAATCCACACCGCCCTGCGTCTTCACCTGAAGCCACAGTGCATCCATCTCATGGTTGGCTTCCACACTGAGATTGAGGAAGCTTTGTCCGTTTGCCAGTGTCTCTTCCGTGGGATAGGCGATGTCACTGGCGGAAATGTCGGGATCCATGAAATCCTTGGCCTTGGAAATGGGAGTGGAGTACCCGAGATAATCCAGGTTCTCTCCCGAGATCTCCGGACTGCAGAGGAAATTGATGTAAGCCTCGGCACCTTCCTTGTTCTGACATCCTTTGGGGATGCAGCAGGCATCGATGAACAGGTTGAATCCCTCTTCCGGGAAGAAAAACTTCAGATCCGGATTTTCTTCTGCCATCAGGAGATAGTCGCCGGCATAATAGGGGGCGATCCAGGCCTCTTCACGTTCCATCTTGTCGAAGATCTGGTCCATGACATATGCCTGCACCAGAGGCTTCTGCTGGATCAGTTCGTAGGAGGCGTTTCGGAGATCATCCTTGTCCTCTGTGTTCAGAGAATACCCCAACTTCAGTTCGCCGATGGCAAAGGCGTCGCGGGGGTTGTCGAACATGAGGATTTTTCCGCTGTATTTCGGATTCCACAGAAGATCCCAGGAGCCCACGTCCTCTTCATCCACATACTTGGAGTTGTAGATGACACCGACGGTTCCCCATGTATAGGGGACGGAGTACTCGTTTTTCGGGTCATAGGCCTGATCCCGATAGGCCTTGTCGATATACCGGTAATTGGGAATGTTGGAATAATCCAGTTTTTCCAGCATCCCTTCCGAAATGAGCTTTGCGATCATGTAATCGGAAGGAATGATCACGTCATACGTGCTTCCGCCGGTCTTCAGTTTGGTATACATGCTCTCGTTGGAGTCGAAGGTCATGTAATTGACTTGGATCCCTGTTTTTTCCGTAAAGGCCTTGTTTACATCGATGTATCCGTCGCTTCCGTCGGAAATGTACTGGCCCCAGTTATATACGTTGATGCTTCCGCCGGCTGCGGAGGCAGATACGGGGATGGAGGAGATCAGAAGTACGGAACACAACAGGAGTGCGCACAGTCGTTTCATCCCTCCACCTCCTTCCGTTTCCTTCTGCCGCGGAAGGCGATACGCCGCTGAGACTGCTGCTTCTCATCCTTGGCTTCCAGCACGGTCATAATGATCATGACGAGAAGGATGACCATGAACAGAAGAGTGAAGAGCGCATAGATCTTCGGCTGCAGCGGTTTCTTCGTGTAGTTGTAGATCTCCACCGGAAGGGTCACGAACTTCGGACCGTAGACGAAGTAGCTGATGACGAAGTCATCCAGCGACATGGTGAAGGCCATCAGTGCACCGGAAATAACTCCGGGCATGATCTCATGGAGCACCACTTTGAAAAATGCCTGACGGGGAGTGCACCCCAGATCCATGGCAGCCTCCTGCAGATCCGGGTCCATCTGCGACAGTTTCGGAAGGACGGACATGATGATGTAGGGGAGACTGAAAGTAACGTGCGCGATGAGCAGAGTGGTGAATCCCAGAACCGATTTCATCTTCAGCAGGGTTCCGGCAAAGGCAAACAGCAATGCCAGGGAAACACCGGTGACGATGTCCGGGTTCGTCATGGGAATGTTGGTCACGGTCATGTACATGTTGCGGAGACGAGGCTTCATATCATGCATCCCGAGGCAGGCCATGGTGCCCAGCACCGTGGCGATAAGGGAGGACAGGACCGCGATGATCACGGAGTTGAGAAGCATGGGAAGCAGAACTCCGTCCGCGAACAGCTCCGAATAATTGTGAAGAGTGAACCCCTTCCACACGGCGGGGTCGGTGCCTGCATTGAACGAGGCCACTGCCAGAACCAGCATGGGGATGTAGAGGAACAGCAGCACAAGATAGGTGAAAGATCTCTGGAATGTCTTCACGGCATGGCCACCTCCTCCGTGCCGGATACCCGGCGGGTGATGCCAATGCAGATGAAGACCAGCACCATGAGGATGAGAGACAGTGCCGCACCGAGATTCGGATTGTAGGCGGCTTTGAACTGGCTCTCGATCACGTCACCGATGAGGGTCGTTCCGGAAGAACCGAGCTTCTGGGAAATATAGAAGGTAGAGACTGCCGGAACAAAGACCATGGTAAAGCCGGAGATCACACCGGGCATGGACAGCGGGAAGATCACTTTGGTAAAGACCTGAGGAGAATTACACCCCAGATCCTGTGCCGCCTCGATTAGACGGGAGTCGATCTTCAGAATGACGCTGTACAGAGGCAGAATCATATAGGGAAGGTAGTTATACACCATACCCAGAACCACTGCACCGTTATTGCGGATCAGCGGAAGAGGTTTCATTCCCATTGCCTGAATAAAGCGGTTGATGATGCCGGTGTCGTCCAGAAGGGATACCCAGGCCATGGTGCGCAGCAGGAAACTGATGCACATGGGCAGCATCACCAGCAGATACAGCAGACGCTGCCGGCTGGGAGGACACTGCGCGATGTAATAGGCCACCGGGTAGCCGATGATGAGACACACCAGAGTCGAGATCAGAGCCAGCCATATGGATTTGATGAAGATGGGCATATAGCTCTGGATCCGAACGATGTTCTCCAGAGTGAACTGGCCGGTGATGGAGTCGGTAAAGGCATAGTAGAACACGATTCCAAGAGGCACCACCGTAAACAGCACCATCCACACGATATACGGAGTGGCAAGACGTTTGGTGTGGATCATGTCTCGCTCCCTTCCTCCGCAGTCTCCTCTTCCAAATCGCTGCTTTCATCCGACAGATCCTCCGGATACAGATCCGGATCGTTCATCTCGTCGTATTCTTCGGAGTAGGAGCTGTAGTCTCCGAACATGCCGGAGTATTCGCTTCGATGCATGATGTGGATATCATCCGGGCCGAGACGGATGCCGATGACTTCATCCACATTATGGTGTTCCGTGGTCTGGATCAGCCACTTGAACCCGTGGAAATCCACGATGGTATCATAGTGAACACCCATGAAGGTCACGGACGTGACGGTACCGGTGAGCTGGCCCTCTTCGGGAGAGACGATCTCCACGTCTTCCGGCCGTACTACGACGTCTACCGGTTCGTTGGGTTCAAAACCGGAATCCAGGCAGCGGAACTTGCGGCCGAAGAACTTTACGACGTAGTCCTCCAGCATGATGCCGTCAAGGATGTTGGATTCCCCGATGAAGTCGGCTACGAATGCGTTTTCCGGCTCGTTGTAGATGTCTTCCGGCGTGCCGATCTGCTGGATGCGGCCGCGGTCCATGACCACAACGGTGTCGGACATGGACAGGGCTTCTTCCTGATCATGAGTTACATATATAAAAGTAATGCCCAGTGTCTGCTGTATCCGCTTGAGCTCCTGCTGCATATCTTTTCGCAGACGGAGATCCAGCGCGCCCAGAGGTTCGTCCAGCAACAGGACTTTCGGGCGGTTGACCAGCGCACGGGCTATGGCAACACGCTGCTGCTGGCCTCCGGACAGCTGGGAGATACTGCGGTTTTCAAAACCCTTCAGACTGACGATCTCCAGCATTTCCGTGACGCGGTCATCGATCTCCTGTTCCGGCAGTTTTGCCAGACGAAGACCGAAAGCGACGTTTTCATATACGTCCAGATGCGGAAACAGCGCATATCGCTGAAAAACAGTGTTGACTTTTCTCTGATAAGGCGGAACATCGTTGATTCGTTCCCCATCGAAAAGGACATCACCGGAAGTAGCCTGAAGGAAACCTCCTATAATGCGAAGCGTTGTTGTTTTGCCACAGCCGGACGGGCCGAGCAGAGTGAGAAATTCTTCATTTTTGATGCTTAGGTTAATACTGTCAAGAACGATCTCATCGTCAAACGCCATGGAACAGTCGATCAGGCGGATGAGCTCTTTGGACATTTATCCTCCCCCATTTCTGTAGTAAGATAGATTGTAAGAAACGGGGGTGCTCCGGCCTTAATCGGAGCACCCCCGTGATGATAAGAATATATCGATTTCTCCCAGGTTTGTCAATGCTTTCTTCCATATTATGGTATAGTTCACGGAAAGTTTCTTGAATCACGTTACTGGCATGGTATAATAACAGCATCAACCTATTTTGATACGATTGACAATAGATTCAGTCCCCCGGAGGTAATTTATGCAAAAGAAGAAATTCCAGAGACTGACGGCTGTTCTGCTGGCCATTCTCATGATGGTATCACTGGCAGCCATCGCAGGCGCAGAGGAGACGGAGGATATCGTCAGAGATGCGGACGTTACGGTTCCCGACGAGGGTAACGTGCTGGTGACGCTCCGTGGATCTGCCGCAGTAAAGAGCGAGAAACAGGAACTGCTGAACACGCTCAACGCACTGCGGAAGGAAGCCTGCGACAAGGGCTACCCCAACCCGGAGAATCCTGAAATCGCACTGACCAGTGAGGACTATGTCCCGCTGGAGTGGAATACGGACCTGGAAGATATGGCACAGCTCCGTTCTGCGGAAGGTGTCGTGGAGGAGAGCATCACCCGTCCCAGCGGTAAGAACAGCGGCACCATCACCATCAATGGAACCAACACCAGCCGGGAAGACATCGGCTGGGCGTGGGTGGACAACGCGGAAGGTGCGGATCTCACCGAACTGCCGGCACTGTTCTATGGATATAACGGCACTTCGGCGGCAGCCGGCTCCGAGATCGCCCGATGGATCTCCGGAGGCTATTCTCAGGACGATACGGCGGTGTCACACTATGCGCACCTGATCAATCCGTCCTACCGTTCCGTGGGATCGGCCATGTTCAAGATCTCCAACGGAACCATCGTCACCGCCTCCGGCAAGGAATACTATGGCCGTGCCGTGATGTGCATGGTTCAGGAACTCAGCCGGACAGAGACCTCGGAGGCCAAACGGCAGTTCAGTGATCTTGGCGGAGACTATACACAGAAAGTGGAAGTACGTCCTTCCTATCTGAAAGAGATGTATTTCAATGATGATACCATCAGCGCCATGGAGACCGGAACCAGAGAGACTCTGGTCCCTACCGTTGTGCTCCATGCCGGAAGACATGAGCGGTATGCTCATGAGATCTACATCCCGGACTGCATGCTCACTGCCGGCGCCAGCTGGACATCTTCCCGGACGTCCTCTGCCACCGTCAACAAGAACGGCCGCGTCAGTGCCCGTGCCGCCGGCAATGTTACCATCTCCGCCAGCGCCGGTAACCTGAGCGCCACTCAGACGATCCGAATCACCGGAGAAGATGCAGATCTGCCGGAGGATGATGTATCCGAACGGTATGAAGATGTCTATCCCGACAAATGGTATACGCCCGGTGTGGAATACTGCGTGGAGCATGGACTGATGACCGGCATCTCGGATACGATGTTCGATCTTAGCAGCCACGTAAACCGTGCCATGGTCGTGACCACGCTGTGGGCGATGGAAGGAAAGCCGGAACCCAAAGGGACCAACAGATTCAGTGATGTGCCTGCGGGACGGTACTTCACCAAAGCCGTTCAGTGGGCAGCGGAAAATGAGATCGTGACCGGCCATGTAGGCGGCACGTACAAGCCTTTTGATGCGGTGTCCCGGCAACAGCTGGTGACCATCATGTACCAGTATGCAAGACTGCATGAGTGGGATTCCCAGGCAAGCGGTTCCCTGGCACCTTACGTCGATCAGGCAGACATCTCCGGATACGGTGTGCTTCCGTTCCGCTGGGCAGTGGGCCACGGTCTGATCTCCGGACGCAGCGAGACACAGCTGGCACCGCGGGAAGCGGTGATGCGGTCGGAACTTGCCACCATTCTCATGCGGTTCCACCAGAATATCCGAACCTGAGGGATCATACAGATTCAGAAAAAGATGGCTTCATGCCATCTTTTTTTGCTCTTGGAATTGTTGCAAGACGAGTCACAAGAGTGTAACATTGAATTAATAAGTTGGAGCACGGGAAAAGGAACCAGATTATGGCAAATGAAAACTCCAATCGAATAGAGGGGATCGGACCGGAGGACTATGAAGTCGTGTATTTCGCCCCCGAACTCCTTCAGTATGCCAACGACCTTCAGAGAGAAGCCAAGGACGAGCTTCAGACGACGCTGGAACTGGCGGAGGAGGGAGATCCTCAGGCCATGGTCCAGATGGGACTGAACTATCTCTACGGCAACATCGGTATTGAGAAGAATGACAGGAAAGCCTTTGAATGGTTCTCCAGAGTCCCCGAAGATTCGGGACCGGGCCGGTACTGGCTGGGTCTCTGTTATGCTGCCGCCATCGGTGTGCCCCGGGACTTCAAGCGCGCCGCGGAGCTGTACCGTCAGTCGGCGGAGCTGGAATACGCTCCGGGCCAGTGTTATCTGGGGATGTGTTATGAAGTGGGCAACGGTGTCCAGCAGGATCTGGTCTATGCTGCGGAACTGTATCAGCAGGCTGCGGACGCGGGCTATCCTCTGGCGATGCTGAACCTCGGACTTATGTACTACCGGGGAGTCGGCGTGCCGCTGTCCCTGGAGCGCGCCGCGGAGCTGTTTACGGAAGCCGCGGAACACCGCATCCCGAAAGGTCTTTACATGCTGGGAGTCTGCTATGAATTCGGTTACGGCATCCAGCAGAACCTGGACCGCGCCCGTGTCCTCTATGAGAAAGCGGCGGAGAGCGGCGATCCGGAAGGACTGTGCGCTTACGGCTTATTATATTTAAATGGAAAAGGTGTGGAGAAGGACGAGCACAAGGCTTTTCTCCAGTTTGAGCAGTCGGCGAAGACCGGATTCCCCCGCGCCCTGTATTTTCTGGGAGAGTGCTTCTTCGAGGGGAAGGGAACGCCGAAGAACGAACGGAAAGCATTCGGATGCTTCTCCGTGGCATCCCGCGCTGGACATCCTGATGCGCTGTATAAGCTGGGCATCATTTATGAGCAGGGGATCGGTTCCCGTCCCAACGGGAAGCGGGCGTCCGTCTTTTTCAAGCAGGCAGCGGACAAGGGACATGTTCCTTCCATGGTAAAGCTTGCCCAGTTCCATGAAGTAGGCAAGTATGTGGTGAAGGATCTGGAAAAGGCCGCCAAACTGTATGAACGGGCGGCAGACGAAGGAGATCCGCAGGCCATGTGCGGCCTTGGCGCCATGTATTTCTATGGAAACGGTGTGACGAAAAGCGCCCGCCGGGCCGTGGAACTCTTTCGGAGATCCGCGGAACTGGGTAACCGCACGGCCATGTATTTTCTGGGCATGTGCCTGGAGAACGGGATCGGTACGGATGCTGATCCGCAGGAAGCGGCAAAGCTTTATTTCCAAGCTTCGGAAGAGTGCGTGGAAGCGCAGTATGCCCTTGCCCTGTGCTATGCCATGGGAAAGGGCGTTCCCCGTGACATGAACAAAACCGTACAGCTGTACCGCCAGGCGGCAGACCGGGGCAATGTGGAGAGCAAATACAGCTTGGGATGTATGTATCTGGACGGGGACTATGTGGACAAGGATCTGAAACGGGCCTTTGAATATATCTTCGAAGCGGCGAAAGCCGGACATCCTGCCGCCAACTATCAGCTTGGACGGATGTACGAGCAGGGGCTGGGTGTGGAGATGAACCGCAGAAAAGCGGGAAGCTACTACAAGACTGCGGCCAACGCCGGACATGCACAGGCACAGTTCCGCCGGGCAGAACTGCTCATGAGCGGGTCAGAAGGAAAGCGGGATCAGGTCCAGGCTTTCGAACTGATCGAAAAGGCGGCTGCACAGGATCTTCCGGAAGCAGTCTGCCAGCTGGGATACTGCTACGAAAAAGGTTTCGGCACACAAGTCAATCTTCTGCGGGCATTTGAAAACTACAAGAAAAGCGCGGAAATGGGAGTCGCTGCGGGACAGAACAATCTGGGTTATATGTATGAGCACGGATTCGGGACCCAGCGGGATCCCGTCAAGGCCGTGGCATGTTATGAACAGGCGGCCCGGCAGGGACTGAAAGAAGCAAAATTCAATCTGGCAAGCATGTATGAACGCGGATACGGGACAGCCAGGAACATGAGGAAGGCTTTGGGACTGTATGAGGAGTCCCTGGCACTGGGAATGACCACCGGGGAAAAAGCCATCCATCGGGTAGAACGTGCCATGCAGCGGAAACGCATGGGAGTGCTCCTTCTGGGAAGCGCCGGTGCTCTGACCGCGGCGACTGTTCTGTGGCAGGTGGCCCGAAAAATCCTGGGAGGATCGCGATGAGCATTGAGGAGGAGAGACTGAAACAGCAGTTTGCCTTTGCCCTGGAGGCAGACAAGGAGAAACAGATCTTCCGCCAGACCTGGCTCTCCGACGGAGAGCGGAAGGAAAACGATGCAGAGCATGCCTGGCACATGGCGCTGATGGCCATCCTCATGGCGGAGCATGCCAATGAAAAGATCGACATACTGAAGACCGTCACCATGATCCTGATCCACGATATCGTGGAGATCGATGCCGGAGATACCTATGCCTATGATGAGGTGGGAAAGCTCAGCCAGCAGGAGCGGGAAGCCGAAGCTGCCCGCCGGCTGTACGGACTGCTTCCCAAAGATCAGGGCGAGTATCTGAAATGCCTGTTTGAGGAATTCGAAGAAGGGAAGACTCCGGAGGCTCGGTTTGCGCATACCATGGATAATATACAGCCGATGATGCTCAATGTGGCATCCGACTGCAAGGCCTGGACGGAGCACCAGGTGAAGGTCAGCCAGGTGCTGAAACGGAATGAACATACCGGTGAGGGCTCGCAACGGATCTGGGAATATGCAAAGGAGAATTACATCCTGCCCAGTCTGGAGAACGGATGTCTCACCGATGACCGGGAAAACAAAAATCAGGAACTGCCTTAGCGGTTCCTAATCATGAACTATAGCGGCGGACACCCGTGACTTCAGTCGTGGGAGGAGCCGCCTCTCCTTTCAAATAGTAGGTTATTGGGATGTTCCAGCAATCGAAGCCGTTTGTAAGACACGCCAGCCGAAACCTTCTCGCCGTCGAGATGTCGAACGTCAAACGAGCCCGATGACCTTCGTCCATAGACGAAACATTCCTCGCCGTTATAGTCCACCATATCGAACAACTTGAAGCCGAACACAAACGTTGGCGCCTGATTTGCCTTGCGGTAACCACCCTTGAGTATCGCG
>Ga0326514_10001077_pt1 | contig 17904 bp, 25 predicted proteins | sample 3_2548_0518_D_FD_203653 | JGI IMG/M metagenome (GOLD analysis project Ga0326514, IMG submission 203653) | Bovine rumen microbial communities from UC Davis, California, United States - 3_2548_0518 | ecosystem: Host-associated > Mammals > Digestive system > Stomach > Rumen | place: USA... | reverse complement strand
CCGACATCCTTGCTGGTATGACGGACAAATGCGACAACGAAAGGTTCAATGAATTTGAACGTTTCAAAGCTGAAAAATCGGATATAGAAGCCGGTTTCTATCAGGAGAGAGCCGTCTTGTTCGCCGAAACCGAAACGGCGTGCGCCGCCGCCGAAGACGACCCGGAACCTGAGAAAGAGCAGCCGCAGCCGCAGGACAACGACCAGCCTACGCAATGGCTCAACGGCGAGCAGTGGAGTTGTGCGGTGGTGGCTCGGAGAATCCTCAAAAAGCTGCCGAAACTAAACTCACCGAAAGAATCCTTTTACATTGAAATTTCGCCGTCGTATTTTGGAGGATGCGGTCTTGACCTCCGCTATGTCAACACTGTTGACAAAACAAGTGGTGTGATATGCTGCGAGCTTCTTCCCAAAGACACTGCGGAGGAACAATCAATAAAGGTTGACTTGTGGCTCAAAGAAGTCGAGGTGCAGATGGCCAAGGCGCAGGAAATAATGAGAGAGGAGGCCGAAAATGAGTAGCAGAGTGATAAAAGTGGCGGCGGAGCGTGTTTATCAGCTCCGCCCCTACGAATCCGTCAGACTATCCGTTGAGGTGGAGACCCCGGACTTGTCATTGTCCGACGACCACGGAATCAGAGGCGTTTACCTTGAGTGCGTGCAAAGGCTGGACAACAGTTTCAGAGAAATAGTGAATCAATACAATAACAATCAAAATCGTTAAAATTATGGCAAATTTACAGAAAATCGAGAAAATTACTGGATGGTTCGATGTGAAAATATACAACGAGCGTGTCAGCCGCGAGAACTGGAAACTGAAAGGAGAGGATGACCAAATCGCCTTCACCGCCACATTCGAGGCTGGAAGCCCGGAGGCGCAGCAGTTCGCCGCCCACGGCAAGTCATACACCGACGGCAACGGCAACCAGCGTGTGCGCGTTACATTCAAAATCGGCGGCCGCTGCCGCTGGTACGACGAGCAGGCGCAGCCCGTGCAGAAACCCGCCAACGCGGAACTTGACGGCAAGCGTTATGAGGTGAGCATACAGTACAACGAGTTGGCCGCAGATCCCGCCAACCCGAAGAAGCCGCGCGGCTACTGGGTGAACGCTATCCAGTTCCGCGAGGCGGACACTAACCCGTTCACGGCGATGGACGGCGGAATTGTCGCTGGTTCTGTGGCTCCCGTGGCGGCTCCCATTCCGCCCGTGTTCTCGGACGAAAGACCGGAACTGCCTTACTGACACAATTTCGCGGCGGCGGCATCATTTCAATTCCTTCATTTCACCTTTGTTCACTTATTCGCCGCCGCCGCTTTTTTAAAGAATCAAAAATCAAAAGAATATGGCAAAGAAAAAACTGACAAATTTCGGAAAGAAGCTCAAAGACGCTGGAATATCATTATACCGCGTCAGCGTGGACACGGGCGTTGCGTGGATGACGCTCAAGTCATGGGCGGCAGGCCGCAGGCAACCGCGCTTAAGCGGCTCGCTCACGGACGTGATCACGTACTTGGAAGACAAACACGGAATAGACATTACCTTTCAAGATTTCAAGTTATGAGTACTTATAAATGGATGTTAAGAAGAGGAGGCAAAAAAGAACGATGCCCGCAGTGCGGTAAGATGCGCTTCGTGCCTTTCGTGCTGTCGGCTGACGGAGTTACAAAGGCTGGCCCTGAATACGGCAGATGCGACCGCGAGACCTCCTGCGGATACTTCCGCTACCCAGACCGACCCGTGGACACGGGCAAGGTCATTGTCCGCATTCCCGAGCCGTCTAAAGAACCGATCATGATGCCCGCCGAGGTGATGCACGTGAAGGTGGCGGACGGCAACAGCCTTTTCCGCGCATACTGTCAGCTGCTCGGAAAGAGCTGGATGAGGCTGACAAACGCCATGGCGGCGTACAATATCGGCACGGGCGCGCACGGCGAGTGTATATACTACCAATACGACGGACGTTATGTGCGCACTGCAAAAGCCATACTCTACGGCCTTGACGGTCACCGCCTCAAGATGGAGGACGGCGGGCTGCCAGTGTGGTGGCTGCACAAGTCCCCTGCGGCGAGAATATACACGGCAGGAAAGGAGCTGAAGCAGTGCCTTTTCGGCCAGCACCTCATCGCGGCGCATCCGTCGGCGCGGATCTACGTTGTCGAGGCCGAGAAGACGGCCGTGATGATGGCCGCCACCGACCGCCGCACGTTCGACGAGCGTATATGGTTGGCCGTTGGCGGCTCGCAGATGCTAAAGGGCGCAATTGACCTCATGCCGTTGATGGGGCGGGATGTGACGCTGGTACCCGATGACGGGCAGTATTGGAACTGGAAGCGCACGGCGGAGCATTACGGCTGGAACTGCGTGGACATTGCGCCGCTGAAAGCCATGCACCGCCTGCCCGACGGCTGCGACATTTGGGACTGCAAAGAGGACACATTGAGGAAGGAGGCTTTAAAATGAATTTGCCTTACGAAATTGAGATAAGGTGTCCAAAGATTTTTCATGATTTTTCAAAAGAACAACCTACAAAAAATGGAAAATATCTGCTTTATTTTGCCGACACACGAGGATTTACAATCGCCGAATATTTCAAAGACAGACGAATCTTTAAATATGAAGATTACGAGGAGTTTTACGATGTATATGTAACAGACACCGATACTTTTTGGGCTGAAATATTTGACATTTCAAATTTTATCGAAACATATTTGATATGAATTACAAAGAAAAATACGGAGACAAAACCAGTACGGCCGACAAGCCGTGCACCGTCACCGCCGAGGCGATGAAGAGTTACCCGCCCGACGTGGAGTCAGTGCTGGAGGGCTGCGACTTTAACAACCTGCGCGAGCTGGCGGACGCATACCGCGAGGCGTGGAACGCGCTGGCATGCGACAAATGGCTGCTGAACAAGAGGACGCGGCAGGATATGCCCGAGGCCGATGTGCTGCTCACCCGCGCAAAGCGCATCAGCACCAGCGCGGATGCCGACCGCAAGACATTCGCCGCCGCCGAATCTTTGTGGCTGCGCAAGTTCGAGCGCAAAGAACTCGTAAGGCGCAGAAACGGGCTTTTTTCGGTCGATAAATCTCTGGACAAGTATTTTATCGCGAAAAACGAATTAACGCGGATTTACCGCTATTCCGAGGCTGATTTGGAGGCGTGGCGTTACTTCGTCTGCCAAGCCCGCAGGGAAGACGCCGACCCGGCACTCAACAGAGCCGTTTACCTATGGAGCGAGGAGAAGATGACTGGCAAGACCACCGTGGCGCGCATCGTGGCTGGAATACTCAACGGCTGCGCAAGCTGGCAGGATGTCAGGCGCGGAGTTTACCTGTCCGACGTCCCCTGCGAGTTGCAGTTCGGCGGATTCGACAGACCGAAGGCGACCAGATATGCCTGCGTGGTGATGGACGAGGCTTTTGCAGGAAAAAGCACCGCGAAATATTACGGCAAATTCAAAACCGCCATCACCAGCGACACCGCCAATGTGAACATCAAGTTCGGTTCTGCCGTGGACATCCCCTGCACGCGCAACTATATATTCACCAGCAACAACGACATCGCCAGCGTGGTGGCCGACGAGAGCGAGCGGAGGCTGTTCGAGATCCATGCACAGCGGCCGATTGAGACTGACTACGAGAAACTTTATGAAATATGGCGCGACTTCATTGTCAACGCTCCAGACGAACCGGACACCGCGAAATGGTACAGAGATACCATGCCGAAAGTCAAAGGCGAGGTCGGAGTGACCAAAGATGACATCAAGAGTGCGTTTGTGTCTCCGGAGTTTTTAGCAGCTGTGGAAGACTACGCCCGCAACGGCAACGCGGCCACGGCCGCCGAGATCGCCAGCGGCAACGGCGTGTCATCGGTCAACCGCTACCAGCTTTCATACCCAAAGTTCTTTACCGACTTCATCGCCAAGAGTTATGACGTGCGCAAAAACGCCAACATCATCAAGGACGTTATTGTGTCGGTGTTCGGCGAGCCGTGCAGAAGCGCGAACCGCCGCTATTACAACATCATCCAGCTTAAATCCGATTTGGAACGACTTTTGAAAGAGCAGCCCGAACAGCCGTCAACGGTTGACTATACGCAAGACAACGGAGATAAAGAATTGCCGTTTTAATGGAAAAATATTTACAAACAACTTAAAAATCAAACAATTATGAAAAAAGAAAATGCAAAGACGAAATTCGCCTCTTTTGTGGCAGAAAATTACACGACGATGAATGCTTTTGCGAGGAGTGTGAACGAATGGTATGGAGTGGATATTATCTGTACAACACCAGGAAGAGGTGCTAAATCATTGAGCGAATGGGCGAGGGGAGAATGCAAACCGCGAAAGAATCACGAGCAGTGGTCTGTTGTGAAAAAGTATATCAGAGCCGTTCACAAAATGGATGTCCGGGACAATTGGCTCAATCCATTGAAAGAAGAGCAGGAAAAACAAGAGCAAAACCAATTGACAATGACATTTGGAAAGACGAATTTAGATGATTATATAAAAAGGTCATCTGAACGCTACGAACGGATGAGGCAAATAACCGAGCAGGCGACAAAGCTTGAATATAGCGTCATGAGCTTGAAAGCATGGACAGACAAGGTGTCGGAATGTTCGGAAAGAATCAACCGTTTCCGTGACTTGGCGAAAAAGAAGATTACCACTCCTCACGATTGTGCAGACGTAATGGTGAGCATCCGCAACCACGGCGAGGAAGATTACACCGAATTGTACACCTACACGATGAACAATTGGGACGACCTTATGAACCTCATCGAAGACCGCCTGTTTGTCGAGTTGAGCAACGCGCTTGCATCGCTTGAAAACGACAATGAAACCATCACCGAAATCGCGAAACAATGGAATTAAGACCCTATCAGAAGAGAATAGCCAACTGGCTTTGCGACCATCCGCACGCCTGCTTGAGCGTCGGAATGGGACTCGGCAAGACCGCCGCCGTGCTGCACTTCCTCGACTACACGCGCCGCCTCTACCAGCACGCCACCGCGCTGATTGTCGCGCCGGAAAGAGTTGCCGAGACCGTGTGGATGCAGGAGGCGGAAAAGTGGGAGCTGTGGAAACTGCGCGCCAACATGGTGATGGTCACCACGAAAAACAAGCAGGATGCCGACAGTGACGCGCCGATCAAGGTGGTGAGCCGTGACAACGTTGGATTGTTTGCCGAAAAGCACTTCGACATCCTTGTCATGGACGAACTTACCAGCTTCAAAAACCTAAAAAGCCAGCGCACGAAGAACGTGTTGGCAATCCAGGCCGACCGCCGCATCGGGCTGACCGGCACTTTCGCGCCAAACGGACTGCTGGACACCTACGCCCAGCTCGCCGCCTGCGGGATAGCGTCAGCGGAAGAAGGTGACTATTACGCGTGGCGCGGGCGTTGGTTTGTCAATGTCAACCAAGGCAGACCCGTAGCTTTTCCGTCATGGAAGCCGCGCCACGGCACTACCGCCGAGACCGCGCTTGCTCCGTACCTTCAAGACATAATAACGCTGACCACTGAGGACTATTTGCAGCTGCCGAAGATGCAGACGCGCACGGTTGATGTTGAGCTTTCAAAGGCGGAGCGCAAGGCGTATGACGACCTCGTGGCCACGCTGCACTTTGAGCTTCCAGATGGATTGGACGACTTCACCGTCAGCGAAAAGGCTCGGTTTGCCAAAGTTCAGACCCTTTGCAGCGGGTTCGTGTACGACCGCGACGGCGACTACTCCGAGGACGGTGTGGTGCGCATCAAGGGCGGCGGTGCGAAGATCGCCGAGGCGGTGGAGTTCTGCTGCCGCGCCGCCGGCGAGGGAGAGAGCGTGCTGCTTTTTTATAATTACCGCGAGACGGCAATATGGCTGGGTGAGGAGCTGACGAAGGCAGGGCTTCGGTTTGCATCGGTCAAAGGTTCAAATCTTGACTGGCTGGCGAGATGGAACGCTGGAGATCTTGACGTACTGGTCGCAAACCCCGCCAGCGCGGGGCACGGGCTCAACTTGCAGGCTGGCGGCCATATCGTTCTGTGGCTGGAGCTGACTTACAACTATGAGTATTATGCGCAGGCCAACGCACGCCTGCACCGCACCGGCCAGACGCAGCCCGTGCAGGTGTGGCACCTCGTCGCGAAGGACACCGTGGATGAGGGCGTGTTGAAATTGCTGCAAAACAAGGATAAGACAAACAAATTAGTAGAAAAAGCAACGAAATAATAAATCAAAAACAAAAAAAAATTATGGAAAAAGAAAGAAAAATCACCGCGCCGGAAGGGTGCGAAATCGAAAAGGTCGAACTGATTGAAGGCGTGGCAGTTGTCACGTTCAAGGAGAAAGAGTGGGAACTTCCTAAATCGTGGGAAGAGTTTTGCGAGATGTTTCAGATTAAAGCTGGAGAATGCTATTTTGACTCATCATCAGTAATATTTGAATACAATTTAACAGGAGAACGGCGCACAGAGCCACGGCGCGCAAAAACAGACCTAAATGTCCTCCCCGACCGCGCCACAGCCGAGGCAGTGCTTGCCCTGTGCCAGCTCACACAACTGCGCAACTGCTACAATGGAGACTGGGTGCCGGACTGGGAAGACAACGAGAATAAATTTGTCATAGTGTTTTCCAAAACAGATATTGAAGTTACTCAATGTACTTATGTTACGTGTTCGCAGCTTTACTTCAAAACCGAAGAACTGCGCGACGAGTTCCTGCGCAATTTCCGCTCGCTAATTGAAAAATTGAAGCCTTTGTATGGTATCAAGGAAGGAGGCGAGGAATGAGAATTACATCTTGGGCAACTTTTAGAAAAAAGTACGTTAAAGAAAAATATTACGTGCGTGACGGAGTAAAAGGATGGATAAAAGACTCGGTAATCCCTACTTTGTCACATTATGGATGGAAGATATGCTGTCAAGAATACGGATATACTATGTTCTACTATGAAAAGCCAAAAGCTATGGCAAAACGAATCATTACAGAAAATAAAATGGACACTGACAAATACGAGTTTTTGTATTATCCGTATTACTACACAGGCAAAAACGGATTTATGGACGCTTTTTATTTATTCAGGAGAGAATACAAGAAAGGAGGCGAGGAATGAGACACGATGAGCGCGATCTGGAAAGGCAGTGCGTGCAGCTGGCGAGGCGGCACGGATGGGACGCGTGGAAGAACGAGAACAACGGCAACAAGGGCATCCCCGACTATTCGTTCCTCAAGGGCGGGCGGTTCGTCATGGTGGAGTTCAAACGCTCCGCCGCCGCCCGCATCCGGCCGGAGCAGCTGACATGGGCGGCGCGGCATCCGGAAAACGTGTATTTCTGCCACGACATCGAAACGTTCACCAAAATTTTAGGATTATGAAAAGAATAGAATTATACAACGACCATTTTCAGAACTACAAGGTGTACGGGATACCGAAAGCGCAATTGGTTATCGCGGACATACCATTCAATGTTGGTAAGAACGCATACGCCAGCAACCCGATGTGGTACAAGGGCGGCGACCTTAAGAACGGGCAGTCGGACAAAGCGGCAAAAGAATTTTTCGACACCGACAAAGACTTCCGTGTCTCCGAGTTCATGAGCTTCTGTTCCCGGATGATGATCAAGGAGCCGAAAGAGACGGGAAAGTCTCCTTGTATGATAGTGTTCTGCGCCTTCGAGCAGCAAATGTATTTGATTGAAAAAGCGCGGGGACACGGGATAAACCGCTATATCCCGATGCAGTTTTATAAGAACTATTCCGCGCAGGTTCTGAAGGCAAATATGCGCGTGGTAGGCAACACCGAATATGCGCTGCTTCTGTATCGTGACAAACTGCCAAAATTCAACAACAACGGCAGGATGATATTCAACTGCGTTCCGTTCCAAAGGGACACGGAAACCCCGAAGATACACCCGACACAGAAACCCGTTAAATTGCTCGAATACCTTATAGGTCTTTTCACAGACCCTGACGATGTGGTGATAGACCCATGCGCCGGGAGCGGTTCCACTTTGCTGGCGGCCGCGAACACGAACCGCAGGGCTTATGGTTTTGAAATCAAGAAAGATTTTTATGCCGCAGCCAATGATTTGATAAAAAAATGCACGTCTCCTTTGTTATTCTGAATCCAACGCAATAAGAAAATTACCGCCAAGACCGACCACTTCAAGGTCGGTTTTTTAGTCACTTAATCACTTCATTGGTGAAAGTGACTAAAAAGTGATTAATCGCAACTGCTTGACTTCCTTATATTTATATTTAAATTATAATAATTATAATAATTATAATATGTATTTATATAGCAATGTAGATACAAATATATAAAAGGTTGGAAAAATAGTGAATAATATTATAAATGACTAATTTGACACTTAACCAATTGAAACACACGGGGTTACAATTAATCACTTTTTGATAATTACACTGTTTTTATAATAAAGTGTAATTTTGATGATTTTGGCCGAGTGTGCGGAAAAAGTGTATTTTTGCCGAAAAACAAATACGATGAAGCGATGAACGATGAAAATTTGATACCTTTCAATGAGCGAAGCGAGAGTGAAGCGAGAGGAAACGGACATAAAGGAGGATTGAAGAGCGGAGAGGTTCGTAGGGAAAAGGCGACATTCCGGCTTGAATACTCCGCTCTCCTTGACATGTTCGCACGGATGGGTGACGCGGAACTTGTGAAACTTAAAGAAGAATGGGGACTTGACAAGGTTACAAACCGCCAGTGTATTGTCGCCGCTTCGGTTGAACTTGCAAGAAGGCCGACGGCGGCTGGAACAGCGGAACGCCGATTGATATACGACAATATGGGCGAAATGACCAACAAAATGGAAGTCCAGCTATCTCCGTACGAATATCTCGCTAAAGTCCGTGAGTTGAGGGAAAATGAGTAATAAATTCAAACCGATAGAGCCTTTTCCTGATTACCTTCGGCGGCTTCATCCTGACATTGTGGCCGATCGCCCTCCGTTGATTGAGGCTGCCGAGAAAATACAAAGATGGTGGACCAACGGAAAAACGGGAGATGTGCTTAATATTTCCATGCCTACCCGTTTTGGAAAGTCGCTACTATCCACCGCATTTAGCTCGTGGCTTATCGTCAGTGACGAGCGTTTGCGTGTTCTACGCGCCTCTTATGCCGCTGAACTTGCCGAAACTTTCAGTCAGCAGGTTCGCGATCAAGTGGATAGATATTACGAACGTCTTGGTTTATTCGGCATGACTTATGGCACTCGTGCGAGGTGGAAAATTACAGGAAACCCGCAAGACAACCACGCGGGCGTTGGCATCGGCGGAGGTATTACCGGCTTTGGCTTTGACATCGCCATCGTGGACGACACCGCAAAGAACATGCTTGATGCGACGTCAGCCGCATATTCCCGCCAGCTGCAAGTGTTCAAGGAGTCCGTGCTGCTTGGCCGTTTAGAGGGGCGGCGGAAGATTCTAAACGTGGGCACGCGATGGACGGTAAACGACTGGTTTTCAATGTGGCCGGACGCGGAATCCTACGTCCTGCCAGCCATGATAGACGGAAAGAGCTGCTGCGAGGCGTGGAAGACAACGGCGGAGCTGGAGTTGGAGCGGTCGCGGGTGAGCGAGGCGGTGTGGAACGCGCAGTATATGCAGGCACCCACCGAGACGGGACGGATAAGGTTGTTCGAGGGTTGGAAGCCCGACACGGTGACCGAATACGGCGGCACGTTGTACGCTATCATTGACCCGACCACCGACTACGGCAAGGACTGGTTTGTGATAGGTATCTACGCCGTGGATCGCGGCATCGTGACGCTTGTGGATATGTTCGCGGAGAAGGCCGCGACACCCGAGCGGGCGGCCGCGTGGCTGAAGCGGTGGGACGTGGACATCGTGTTCTGCGAGTCCAACGGCGTCGGGCGGTCGGTAATTTCCAAGATGAGGGATGCAGACATTGACAACATCGCGGGATTCACCACGACCTCGGATAAGTACTCACGCGCATACGTGCAGCGTGATGCGATAAATAATTATTTCCGTTTGTTCGCGGAATGCAACCCGCGCGCCGTTGAGGAGCTGCTGCGCGAGGCTGACGCTTTCCCGGTCACTGGCAACGACATCCACGACGACCTCTTAGATGATGTGGTGATGGCATTTGAAAAACTTTTGAAGTTATGACAATAGAAGAGAAACAACAGATGGTGAAGAGAGCGGCGGCGTGGGTTGGATACTTGGAGAAGCACAACCGCGACTATTCGTTGTATGAGAACATGACGGCCGGCGCGGGCATAAACAACTGGACGCGCTTTGGGCGGCTGGCTGACATCGTGCTTTATGGTGCAGACCGAAGAGTGAAGGACGGCTACCCGTGGTGCGCCATGTTCCTTCTGGCGGTCCTCTACGAGATGAAGGCTGGGAGGCAGGATTGCACCGCTCCGGCTGGGACGATGACCGTGGACGCTGAGGCGCGGCGGTGGGTGGCGGAAGCCATTAACGGAGGCTCGCCGCTGACGTGGCACGCGGGTGTGGCGGCGTGGCTGTCATCATACCGCCACCGCTACCAGGTGAGCCAGCACCCGCACGCGGGCGACTTTGTTGTTTACCTTGACAAGAACGGCAAACCATATCACATCGGCATCGTGGAGAGCGTGGACGGCGGTGGATGGTTTACAACCATTGAGGGCAACACCAGCGCGAAGGACGACAACGTTGTGGCGAATGGCGGGGCTGTGGCTCGGAAAAAAAGAAAAAATTTTCAATGTGCGTTCCTGAATAATTAAAAAACATATTTTTGCAGCGATGAAATTTAAGTTATTCGGATATAATTTTGAGTTTTACAATGTCAGGCGTCACGCTCCCGTGATTTCAGGCATTGATCATTTGGCGTGGCCCGACAGGGACTGCCGCCCGTTCGCCTATTGCGACCTGCTGTCTGCAATTAAGATGATTACAGACAGGATGCGCAACGCTGACTTCAACGCGGCGGTTGACGGGACAACGGTTGAGTTTGCGGCAACGGAGAAGCTGGCGGAGTTCGTGAAGGATAACCGCCTGCGCGTCATCATGGAGCTTTTCAATGAGGGCGCGGTGACCATCGACGTCCGCGATCCGTACGAGCCGCGCTTCCTCGGTGACGAGGAAACGGAGTATTTGAAAGACTGGGACGGCGGCGGCATCGTGACGGTGCTGGATGACATCTACAATGCCACAGGCAAGACCATGCGCGAGACATTGCGGCCTCACTTGGATATGCTCAACACGGTGAATGACTCCGACCTCAATCTCATCATGAACTACGGAGCGATGGGGATAATTTCCCCGGAGAACTCCGCCAACTCGGACGGCGTTTTGTCGGAGAAAAACAAGGAGGAGTTACAAGACGAGTACCAGAAACGCTACGGCGTCCGCTTCGGGCGTTGGGCGGTGCTGATAACCCGCCAGCCAGTCAAGTTCCAGCGTATTGACCTGCCGATAAAGGAACTCGAGCTGAACGAGAAGCGCAAGTCCGCGATGGCTTCCGTGCTGCAGTTTCTTAACATCCCGAAAGAGCTGCACGCCATGTTCGAGTCTGCCAAGTATGCCAACCGCAACGAGGCGGAGCTGGACATGTACAGCAACTGCGTGGCTTCATGGTGCCAAAAGTTCTGCGAGATAGAGGATGCCTGCTACACGGAAATTCGCAAAGAGGACGCGGTGGTCAACTACCCGGCTGGTGTGGACTTTTATTTTGACTTCGTCGGCGTGTACGCTTTGCAGGCGGCACAGTACGAGGAGAAGGCGAAAGCCCGAGAGGAACTGGCTATGTGGCGTGAGTTGCGTGCAGAGATGCCGGAAAAAGCCGACACGATAGACAAGAGAATAAACGATTTGATTGAAAGTTTGTAACGATATGGAAAAGAGAAAGTTATATGTCACCAACTTCACAACGCTGGCATCCCATGACGGCGGCGGGCGTTACCGCATAATAAGAAACGAGGCGGGTGAGGAACTTGGCATTGAGGTATCCGGGACGCTCACAACGTTTGATGTTCGAAACGAGAACGGCGGGGTGTTCAAGAAAGAGAGCTATGACAAGTTCGTTGATGAGTATTTCATCGCAAACTCGCTTAACGTGCCTTTGTGCCTTTATCATAACGACTGGGATATCCGCATGGTGTGCGGCGTGGTCAAGTCCATGACCAAGACCGACAGCGGCGTGGAGATGGTCGGATGGATTCCGAAAACGGCTTATTTCTACAACCTCATCAAGTCACAAATTGACAACGGCATCCTGCAAGGTTTCAGCAACGCGGGCGGCATCATGGACGGCAGCTACGACCCCGACACCGACACGCTGAACATCACGGACTTCGCCTTGATGCACGCCGCGTTGGTGGCTTCTCCCGCCGACACGGGAGCCACGCTGCGGACGGTGAACACCATATTCAGAGGATTTGAAAAACATACGGAGCCAAAATCCGCCGAGCGTACGGAGGCGGTGGAGGAACCGATAGACAACGAGGTCAACAACGATGGTTGGCAATGGTAGCGCGTAACCCCGCGACCATGCGAGCGTAACCCCTCGCGAGCCGACAACCGAGAAGACCGATAACGAATTGAAACAACAACGAAAAATTTTGATGCAATGAAAAGAAATTACAAGAAAATGCGCGAGGGCGTGGAGAACACCATCTCCACCCTGCGCAAGAAAATCACAGACAGCATCACCGATGATGCAAGAGCCGAAATCGAAGGCCACATTAGCGAGTTGCAGCAAGCCGCTGACGCTTTGCGAGAGCTGGAGAGTGCTGCCGAGGCAGGCGAGGACGACAACAGCGAGACCATGCGCGCGCAGATGCGCGAAGTGCTTGACCGCTTGAGCCGCGTGGAAGACGGATTAAAGAAACAACCAGCCGCCAACGGCAAGAAAATCAACAACACCAAGGCTTGGGAAAAGAAGTTCCACGACATGGTGTTGAACTCCCTCGATCGCGACGAGTTCAAAGCCAACCTCAAGAAACTCGCCGTGGAGAACTCCATCACCATCACCGATGGCGACATTTCCGCACTGCTTCCCGCAGCCGTGCTGAACGAGGTGAACGACATCTTTGTCAACCACCGTCACAGACTGCTTGAGGTCGTGGACTGGACTGGCCTGCCTGTGTTCAAGGCATTCTACGAGACTGGCAATGAACTCGGCCACCACTGGCCGTCATCCATGTTGGGCGAGACCGCCAGCAGCAACCCGAAGACCCAGCAGAACCTCACATTCACGGAACTGGTCATCCGTCCCGCTTTCGAGTATAAGACTTTAGCTCTTGACAAGGAAATCATCAAGGCCAGCGAGGGCGACGGCTCCGTGTTCATCCGCTACATCGTGCGCGAGCTTCTTGACAGACTGCTCACTCACATTGAGATGTTGATTTTGACGGGTAACGGCAAGAACTTCATCGCTCCTGCTGCGGAGACCTTGCAGGTGGACGCCAACAGCAAACCGAAGTATCACGTCATCAACTACCTTCCTTACAACGAAGGTATTGTGGCCGTTGTGACGCGCTCTTTCTATGCCGACCTGCTACAAAAGGTGCAGACCGACAGCAACTATTTGGTTGTGGCAGATGCCGACAATGTTATCCGTAACATTCTCGGTGTAGATGAGGTTATCCTCACGCCTCCGACCTTCACGACCACTGGCGGCCAAATCGGTTTGTTCTTCCTCAACCCTCGCGCCTATAAGATGGTTGGCGACCGCCGTCCGGACCAGTACGAGGACTTCAACCTTGAGTGGAACCGCGTCGAATACCTCATGGAAATGTGGGTTGGCGGCGGCTGCGTGACTCCCGAGTTCATCGCAATGAAAACTGGTGAGTAATCATGAACGCTCCTACGAAATCAGACTTGCAGGCTGCGGGCTACCGTGTCAGCGTGAATATCGCTGACGCGGTGGTATCCCGCTGCGCTTCGGATGTGAAGGCCGCCTATCTGCTTGCCTGCGTCACCGAGGACGACATCACGGCCAGTGGTGGCAACGACACCATCGGCGATGCGTGGCGCGCGCTCACTGTGCTGCGCATCATGCAGGATAACGAGTTTGCCACCCGTGTCGGCGGTGAGAAAAAGCGGCTGTCATACGGCGACCACCTCACCGACAGGCGGCAGGCGAAGACCAGAGCCGCGATGGCGATGGACGCTTTGAAAAAGGAGCATCCAGTCACTGGCGATGTGCGCGACATCTGCGAGGTATGGTTTCGGACACAATTGATGTTGTAAGAGATGGAATGGGCGAATATCATAGCCGTATTAACCTTGCTGCTTGGCGGCGGCGGTCTCCTGTTCTACCAGCAAAAAAAAGCGGGCATGGAAATCGCCAACGCCTCCGCGCTTGCGGCTGAATGGGAAAAGCTGTATAGAGAACAGAAAGCCGAACGTGAGGAGAACGACACAGAAGTCGCCACGTTGCGTGACGAGGTGGCGGCACTCCGAGCCGAGGTAGAGAGCATACGCCCGTACATCTGTTACGACTTGACTTGTGCGCAAAGAATAACAAGAAACAATCAAAAACAATCGGAAAAATGAAAAACTTTATCAAAAATTTGAAATTCAATCCCATGTTCACCATTCTCGCGCTGATATGCCTCATCGCGCTGGTGGCTTTCGGTGACGGATCGGCTTACGCGCTCGCGGCTTTCACACCATGCATGGGTGTGATTTCCTTGAACATCGATGAAGATTGCGACAACCCGCGTGTTGTCGGCTACGAGGACACGGCAATCATCATCAACCGCTCGGATATTGACTGGACTGCGGTTACATTTGACGCATCCAATAAGCGAATAGTTAATGATATTCCGCTGCTATCTGGGAGGGTGCCTTATGTGATTTACAACCCGAGACTTTCAAACCCTTCATTCAACGGCACGCAGACCGCCTTGAATGCCGACACAGGCCATTACACCAAGACCCTGCAATTTTATTACAAGGGTATCGGAGGCGTTGCGGCCGCAAAGGTCGTGGAGCCGCTGGCTAAAGGAGAATATGTCGCCATCCTTCAACGCAAAGACCACAGCGGCCACGGCTCATTCCAGATCTTTGGCTTGCAGAACGGCATCTATGCCACCGAGCAGGTGCAGGACGAAACCACTGGCTACTGGCTGATGACGATGGTAATCGACGAGCCGTACGCAGAGACGGAGTTGTTCAAAAACGACTATGCTGGATCGAAGGCCTCGTTCGACGCGCTTATGGCGCAGGCGTAACAACTATGCCGCAGGGATGCGGGAGAGTGGTTTTTTCATAATAATTTGTTTGATGAGTGGGGGAGGTTTACGCCTCCCCTTATTTTTAGAAAATAAAAGAATATGGAACTGAAAGAAATTGAAAGACTTATCGAGAAACAGAGGCTCACAGCGGAGGAAAAGTCGGCAGTCAAGGCCGAGGCCGACCTCCTTGGCATCGCCTACACCTTGAATCAGGGATGCCGCCAGTGCTGGGACAAGCTGCTGCTGAAGATTTACGACGCGCACCGCGAGGAGGTGACGGCGGCTGTCAGCGTGGACGGCTACCGCCTGAAAAACCCGTTGCACGGATTCAGGACATACAGCGGCGAGTTGTTCGACAACACCACCGTTACGGACAAGGTTGTCGGCAAGCTACATCCGTCCATCGTGCGGGAATATTTCGTGAAAGTGGAAACCGGGACCGAAACCGAGACAGAAACCGAAACCGAGACCGAAACGGCTAACGATGGCAACGAAGGTGAAATATAGCGTTAACCTTACCGACCGTTGGGAATCGGTACGGCTATTTTTCGAGGCATACCCGGATGCGATGGCTGAGCTGCGGCAGTATGTCACGCAGCGTGACGGGCTGAACTTCGACACGCTGACCGTACGCTCGCTGCTGGAGATGGTGGCGGGTCGCACGCCTACGGAGCTGATCGCGAGGCGCAACGCCGCCACGGTCGAGGAGTGGTGCGCGGTGATGAACGCCTTGGAATCTGGGATGGCCGATTTCGTGAAATTCATGGAGCGCACCACTCCGCCGACAACACCGCAGCAATTGAGGATAGAACGCGGGATGCTGGACGCGAACATCGAAGAGGCTATATTGTGGACACTGCGCGGCAACTACTCGCTTCACGGCCTGGAAGACGCGCAGAAACTGACGATTTACGAGTACAAAATAGCACGAAAACACGCATACAATGAGGCGGTTGCGGCTTATAATCAGCTTAATTCCGTTGCTGCTGCTCGTTAGCGGCTGCCGGACGGAGAAAGAGGCACGCCTGCACACCGAATACGTTGCGGTGTACGAGCGTGACAGCGTGTTTGTTGACTGCACGGACACGCTGTATGTCCTGGAGCGCGGCGACACGGTGCGGATAACGGAGACAAAGACCGTTAAGGAATGGCGGTACAAGGTATTGAGGGACACGGCGCGCATCACGGACACGGTGACCGTGGAGATACGCACGGCGGCGGCTTCCGACAATCCAAAGCCGTGTAACAGGTGGAAATTTTTTGCAGCTGGTGCCGCGTGCGCTATTTTGATTATCTTTGCAGCGAGAATTTTGATAAAAATATACCTTAAAAAATGAACAGCGAATTACTTTACATAACAAGAAAACTCGGTTATCCTTCATCGTTCGGGACACGCTCGGGACTTGGCGATTTCTTGGAGCAGTACCCCGATGGCATATATGCGGAAACAGGATCTGACGCGCCTATGGGATGGGAGAGCGCGGCTGTGTGGTTCGGAGGCGATTCCGAGCGCGCGGCGGCGAGGTTTGAAAGGATGATGGCGGACAGAAACGAGTTGTCGCGGCTCTTCAGAACGAGGGTGTCTGGAGTGTTGGTTTTTACATTCATTTACAGGCTGAAATCGCGCATGGTCACAGCTATACCGATTGTAGGAGCACAACCAGTTGTTGACGGTCCATGGATGTGGATGAAACCAGATGTGGATTGCAATTTGAAGATAGAAAAGCGCGGAACGCCTTATGCTGTTGAGCTGGAGTGCAGCACAGACGGTTTAAATTGGGAGGACTGTGTTTTCGTAAAGACTTTGTTTTCAAAGTTTTTACACGCAAATGAAAAGTTGTACATAAGGAATAAAAGCGAATTATCCACACGTTTTTCTATTGACATTAATAACAGATATAGCTTTTCACAAAGTGGAAATCCTTTGATTGAGTGCGGAGGTGATATCGGTTCGCTTTTGTGCAAGAATCCCGAAAATGCCGTTCTTACACCATGGTGCTTCAATTATCTGTTTTATTATACAAGGATAACAAACACGCCATTGCTTTCTTCGGCCAATCTCGCAAACAGTTGCTACAGATTTATGTTCAGAAAATGCAGTCAATTAAGAGAGGTGAGGACAATGATGTTAACTTCTGCTGATAATGACATACACTTATGGCTTGAAAGTGTTTATCCCACTGGCGACTTTTACTGTCCTGCCGAATTGACAATAACTACGGGAGCATCAGGCATCCCGAGCGGCTGGACGAGGCACGATATTTAACAAATTTTTATCAAGATGAAAAAGAAAATAATTGACGGACACATGACGGTGACGGCGAGAGTCGGGAAATTCGTTTCAACTCCCGACCGCGCCGTGTTCGGGAAGACTTTGTCGCTTGGCGTGAACACCACGGCGGCGGAAATTATAGAGGATGACGAGGATACTTTCCCGAAGACCGAGGAAGAAGCGGAAACCGACCAAATTCAAGAGATATGATGTTTATAGACCAAATACTCGCTTGGGCGCAGAACAACGGATTCTCCGACCTCTACGGCACGCCTGAGCAGGTCAACGAGATGATGACCTCCACGGACTTCAGCGCAAGCCAGGACGGAACGGTCATATATTGTCACCTGATAACCGACAGCGAGACGACCGACGGAAGGGACGCTGCTACGGTGGCGGTGTACTTCTGCCGCCTTTGCGACTTT
>Ga0326514_10001076_pt1 | contig 17907 bp, 8 predicted proteins | sample 3_2548_0518_D_FD_203653 | JGI IMG/M metagenome (GOLD analysis project Ga0326514, IMG submission 203653) | Bovine rumen microbial communities from UC Davis, California, United States - 3_2548_0518 | ecosystem: Host-associated > Mammals > Digestive system > Stomach > Rumen | place: USA: California... | reverse complement strand
TATTCTTTGATTCCGGCAAGAGCCGGAACCTTGACGGTTCACTTCTTTACCCAAGGCCGGTATATACCGGCCTCGCTTCTTGTACTACTATCTGTCTATGTAAGTCTTTCAAAGAACTCCTTCTCTTATTTGCTTCACAAGGTGCTTACCTCGTTAGCGGATGCAAAGGTACCACTATTTTCCGAACCAACAAACATTTTTCGGGAAAAATTTCGCTAAACATGCAAATTATTCTTTTAAATTGACCTAAATCAATCGATAGAAAAAACTACACCTTATTATATAATATATTAGCATGAAATTTGCTGTTTCGACGCTACTCCTCTGTAAACTCAAGAATAAAGGACTGACGTGGCTTCATTTCCACATCCTTCGAGAGATCAACATAACGACCAGTAAGAATGTCCTTTGCACGTTTCACATTGCCAATAACCTCTGAATAGCGTTTCACTTTGAGCGTGGCAGGCTTGGTAGTTCCATTGAGAATAGTCATTACCGTGTTGCGATGCCAACGACGGGTTAGAACATAGATTCCATTATAAGGAATAAATTGTGTCTGATAACCACGAATAATAGTCTCGTTGCCATTACGCCAGTGGAGCAATCGGCTGAGCCAATTAAACATGCTGTTCTCAATGCGTGAACGACCTTCCTTCGTGAAACAAGTATGCTGATCACCGGGGAAACCACCAGGGAAGTCGCAGCGTACGTTACCATCAGTCAACTCTTTCGTACCATTCATGAGTACTTCCGTACCATAATAGAGCTGAGGAATGCGACGCACCGTGAGCAACAATGCCAAAGCCTGCTTCAGCATAAGCGTGTCCCTACCATTACCCAAAAAACGATCTGTGTCGTGGTTTTCAATAAAGGCGAGCACAGACGATGGATTAGGATAGAGATAATCATAGACAAACGAATTGTAAAGACGATTCAATCCATTCCACCACCCATCGGTCTCCTCGTTCTTAGCCTGATTGAGCTTGTCGAAGAAAGAGAAGTCCATGACAGTCTTCAGGTAACTGTTTTGTTCAGATATTTTAGAGTCCTTCTGCCATGCAGCGGTATAGGGAGGTTCTGTGACCCATGTCTCACCCACGGTATTAAAGTTGGGATACTCTTGGTCAATCTCCTTCATCCACTGAGCCATCGGCTCGGCATAGGCATAAGGATAGGTATCCATACGAATGCCGTCAATGCCAGCTGACTCTATCCACCAAATGCTATTTTGGATAAGATAGCGCATAAGATGTGGGTTCTTCTGATTGAGATCAGGCATAGAAGGCACGAACCAACCTTCAACGGTCTCACACATGTCTACCTTCGAAGCATAGGGATCGACCACAGGTGTCAACTTGTAACTGGTTTGCAAATACTTGCTCTCCTTGGGAGCTGTACCGTCGCTATTAGCTGTGAATCCCGTCATGGGATCGCGTCCACTTTGATCTTCCTCGCTTAGCCAGTCGGGAGTATTGAACCAGTCCTTCGTAGGCATATCCTTGACCCACGGATGTTCAAAACCACAATGATTGAAGATCATATCCATTACCACTTTCAGTCCCTTTGCATGGGCTTCACGAATCAACTGGCTATATTCCTCATTAGTGCCAAAACGCGGATCAACATGGTAATAGTCAGTCGTAGCATAGCCGTGATAAGTGGAATAGCCATTCTCGGTATCAGGTGAGTTGTTCTCTAGAACTGGTGTAAACCACAAAGCTGTGACTCCTAAGTCGGTAAAATAGTCGAGGTGTTGACGAATGCCCTCCATATCACCTCCATGACGCAACGAAGGCTTCGAACGATCATTGACGTATGGATTCATTCCCTTAATCTGATCGTTATCTGCACGACCCGAAGCAAAGCGGTCTGGCATCAGCAAATAGAGTACATCGCTGATATCAAAACCCTTACGCTCCTCACCCTTCATGGCACGAGCTTTCAATTGATAATCAACTTTTATCTTTGTACTCTTAGCAGAAAACTGCAGAGTCATCGTTCCTGGCTGCGCATCCCGAAGGTTCATATAGACAAGCAGATAGTTGGGTGAGTCAAGGCGCACCACACTATCAACTACCGCACCAGGATAGTTGGTGGTGACGTCCTTGATGGTGGCAATATCCTTGCCATAGACCATGAGCTGTACTTGTGGGTTCTTCATTCCGACGTACCAGTCGGTGGGATCGATGCGGTCGATTTTCAGTTTGGCTGCATTCATTGTTGCTGTCATTGCCACGAGGGCTGTTAGTAATAAGAATCGTTTCATAAAGTTTCGTTTTAATTGGCGTTCAAAATTACTACATTTCTTTCGGATGGCGTATTATCATCGACCTTCTTTCCCTAAAAATGATGTTAAAACGTTTGCGCAATAGGCAGAAAAAACGTACCTTTGCGGGCATTATGGAAAAAATGATCCTGATACTCCGACCACAACAGTATTGGGCGGTGATTTCAGCTGAACTTAGGCGCACTGATTCATTAGGACGCTACATGGAGCTGAAGGGCAGCATAAGAAGTGAGCAACTGACTGACAGTTCCCTTTCAGAGCTACGAAAATTAGCCGAAGTCTGTGCAAGTTTTCAGTCAGAGAACCTCTATACACATTATGCCAACAAGAAAATGTTCCGACATCAGAAAGACTTCTGGGAAAGTGGGGACACCAACTTACAGCAATATGTGAAGCGTATGGCTGACCAACGGTTGCTACAAGCTGTCAGGCTTGCCAACAGTCTTGACATTCCCATCCTCTGTCCCTCAACAGAGAATTCACCTCTTCACCTCGATGACCGACTCTACCTGGACGAGGCCAACAAGGTGACCCCCATCATGGATTTCAACCGTCACGAACAAGGCATCACCTACCAGTTACGGCTGCGTCTGGGAAACGAAGAGAGAACAGTAATTGTGCCGGCAAGCCATCATCTGGTAGTGCTTGGCCAAGAGCCAGGTCTCTTCATCCTTGACAATCACCTTTTACTTTTGGAAGAGGGATTCAGTGGCAAACTGCTACTGCCGTTTGCAAAAAAGACTATGGTGGAAATCCCACGTCATTTGGAGAACGACTATTTCCATCGGTTTATCCTAAAGAATGTTTCAAAGGCCGAGATCATTGCTAAAGGATTCGAAATCAAGGACTCTGCTCTCCAACCCTGTCCTCGATTGTTAGTAGAGAATTCCATTAGTGGTGGGCACCTTATCTCTCTACGCTTCCAATATGGAGACATCAACTATTCTCCCGACAGCAAATCCACAGGACGGGTACAGTTACAGGCTACCGATGACGGATTCAGCTTCATTCGGTACCTTCGCAACAGACAGGCAGAGCAGCAGGCTATCGAGACAATAGGCCAAACGGGAACAAGGCTTTCTTCTGGAGGCCATATCCATTTCGATACGATGTCTGAACTGGTAGACTGGCTGCGTCAATACGGCTCTCAATTGCGTCAGGAGGGTATCGAAGTAGTACAGCCATCAGAGCATGTCTACTATATCGGACCACTCAACGTAGAACAGAGTGAATCGTGGCATGGGGACTGGTTGCAAACCGATGTCACCGTGATACTTGATGACGGACGTCTGCGTATCCCTTTCCGCGACTTGCGCGAAACCATCCTTCGTGGAGAGCAGGACTATATGTTGCCCACAGGCGAAAGACTATTGATACCCTCTGAGTGGCTGCAACGCTATGGCAATCTGCTACTGACAGGACAACCCCACGGCAAAGGATTCAGAAGACATCGCAGCAGCCTCTTTCCCTACCCGACTTCTACAGAAGCCGCAAACAAACCCAATGGCACGTCCAGCACTACTCCGCGTCGCGAAGGTGACATTTCATCATGGAAAGGCGCTGGAGGGAAGAGCGTTACCCTTCGCCTTTATCAGCAAATAGGCTACGAATGGCTGTGGCGCAATTTTGAAAGTCAGACGGGTTGCTGTTTGGCTGACGAGATGGGATTAGGCAAGACACTACAAACCATCGCACTGTTGCTAAAGTACAAAAAGATCGCAAAGACCGAACAGCATATTACAGCTTCTTCTGGGATGCTCTTCTCGGAGGAAGAGATGCGCGGCAACAGTCCTGATTCCCAAATCTCAGATTTCGGGTCTCAGCCACCATTCCACACATCGCTCGTCGTAGCACCTGCATCAGTTGTCCATAACTGGATGAACGAACTACACCGTTTCGCTCCGTCACTTTTAGCATGCAACTATACTGGCGACACCACGACACGACGCGACAAGCGTCAAGCCCTCTTGCGTTGGGACGTATTAGTGACCACCTATCGTACGCTGGTCAACGACATCGAACTGTTGGCTCCTCTACAATTTGGTATTGTCGTGTTCGACGAAAGTCAAGCCTTTAAGACTGCCTCATCAAAAATACATCAAGCCGTCTGCCGCCTTAATTCGCTCCACCGCATGGCGCTGAGTGGTACTCCCGTGGAGAACAACCTCAACGAGCTATGGAGTCTGATGAACGTGCTCAACCCTCATCTCCTTGGTAGCCAGCGCAGTTTCCAACAAATCTACGTAGACCCCATCGCCAAGCAGATGGAACATCAGCGAGCCGAGACACTACAGCGTCTCATTGCCCCATATTTCCTGAAGCGCACAAAAGAGGAAGTCCTCAACGACCTGCCAGAACGGCAAGACGAGGTGGTGGTATGTCCCATGACCGACAGTCAGGCCAGAAGCTACGCCGAGGAATTGTCCAAGGCACGAAACGAATGGCTCGATGCTCAAGCAAGCTCAAACGCCATACCTCAAACCCATCGTCTGAACATCCTTGCTGCCATTCAGCGACTACGCCACATTGCCAACGGCGAGGGAAAGATGCATGCTGTGTTTGAGCGACTGGAGAACCTGCGTGGCACTCGTCACAAGGTACTTCTCTTCAGTGAATACGTCACCATGCTTCAGCAAGTGGGCATGGAGATGCAACAACGCAATTGGAGCTACGCCTTGCTAACCGGTGAAACTCAACAGCGCGAACGAGTGATCAACCAATTCCAGGAAGATAACAATTGCCAGTTCTTCCTCATCTCGCTGAAAGCAGGCGGTGTAGGACTCAATCTCACCGCCGCCGACTACGTGTTTATTCTTGATCCCTGGTGGAACCAAGCAGCAGAGGAACAGGCCATAGCCCGCAGCCATCGCATAGGCCAGCACCGTCCCGTCTTCGTGTACCGCTTCGTTTCAGAGGGTACGCTGGAACAGCAAATTCTCTCTTTGCAAGAACGAAAGCAGACGCTAATCGACAGCGTCATGCCTTTCATCTGCAATACATGATGGTCAGTCGTGGAGGATGAGGGCCGACTGTGGGCCGACCGTCACCTGATTGCCGCTGAAGGTACCAAGACCCTGTTCGTTCACCTGTCCGTCTTGGCAGACCACTGTGTAGTGAGCATTGGGCACTGCGACCTCAGCAGACTCCTTACGAGCATTCAGGATGACGATGATGTTGCGCCAGTCATCCCGTCCGGCATAGTTCTTCAGTCGGAAGGCCACCAGACAATTGCCGTTCACTGGCAGGAAGTCCAGATGACGGCGCACCAGATCGGCAGAGCCAAGACGGAAGGCAGGATGGTGCTTGCGCAAGGCTATCAGGTTTTTATAATACTCAAACACCTGTGGATAGCGGGTCTTGTGGGTCCAATCAAGCTGGTTGATACTGTCGGGCGACTCGAATGAGTTGTGTACACCCTTCTTCGTGCGCAATAGTTCCTCACCACTCAGCATAAAGGGAATACCCTGCGACGTGAAGATTGCAGTCTGTGCAAGCAAATCCAGGCGAATCAATTCTTCTGTCTGAAGAGGTGAGAGGCGAGAGAGAAGTGGTGTCGGAAGAGAAGCCAGTGTGGGGATGCTGGCCATGAGTCGGTCTACGAGACACATATCGTCGTGGCAACTGACGTAGCTCATCATCTGTGTGGGCTGCAAGGCATAAGGTACCTTGGAATAGTTCACTTTCGCGTAGTCAACTTGTGGATGGGCAATCATACCTGCAATACCAGCCTTTAGGCTCTCCTCTTCTCCCGAAATGCCAGCAAGGAAAGCGCCCTTGGTGTCATCACTGAAGGGGCCACGCAAGGCATCACGGATATCATCTGAGAATGCAGCTATTCCAGGCATCTGCGGAATGTTGGCCTTCATTCCCAACTTCTCATTAGGCAGGGCACATGCTCCTGCACTCCAACCTTCGCCATAGACGAAGATGGTCGGGTCGATAGCATCGAGCTCCTGACGTATCTGGTTCATCGTCTCGATGTCATGCACCCCCATGAGGTCAAAGCGGAAGCCATCAATATGGTACTCCTTGGCCCAATATTTCACGCTTTCAATCATGAAACGACGCATCATGGGTCGCTCTGAAGCCGTCTCGTTGCCACAGCCTGAGCCGTTGCTATAAGCCATCTCGCCTCTCACCTCCGACCTCTCGCCTCTATAGTAATAGTCAGGATAAGTCCTCTGGAAATTACTATGCTCAATATCATAGGTATGATTGTAGACTACGTCGAGGATGACGGCGATACCCGCCTTATGCAAGGCGGCAACCATCTGTTTGAACTCCTTGATACGACAGGCAGGATCGTAGGGATTGGTAGAATACGATCCCTCAGGCACATTGTAGTTCACAGGGTCATAGCCCCAGTTGTATTGCGGCTTGTCGAGTTTTGTCTCATCTACCGAACCATAGTCGTAGCTTGGCAGGATATGGATGGCGTTTACCCCGAGCTGTTTCAGGTGCTCAATGGCCCAAGGCTCCGTCAAGGCCATGAACTTACCAGGATACTTGGCCTCTTTTCTGGCGATAGAGAAGTCACGATGATGAAGCTCGTAGACAACGAGGTCTACAGGCGACTTGACCACTGGTCGCACGGGATCCCAGTCGTCAGACATCGGCCACTCGCCCAAGATGGCGCCACGCTTGCCATTGACACCTACTGCTTTGGCAAAGACACCGGGCGTCTCACCCTGCCCCATGTCGAACGTATAGAAACTCCCGCGCAGATCTCCCTGCACAGTAGAAGTCCATAGATCCTCTCCTGTGCATTGCATCTTGACGGTTTTCAGGGCCTTGCCGGCCTGTCCATCCTTATAGAGGCGCACCACCACTTTCTTCGCACTCTTGGGGGCAAAGAGCCTAAACGTAGTCTGAGAGGGCGAATAGGTCACCTCGTCAAAACAAAATTCCTTTGCAGTACTATTCTTTGATACCATCAGAAGAAACAGACTGGCTAATAACGTTGTCCTTATCATTGCGCTGCATCATTATAGAAATTACTTGCCGACGACCCCTTTCAGGCCATCCTTATTGTAGTAGCCTCCATTCTGGAACTGAAGGTCTGCCGTCTGGGGCGAACCGCTGTTATTGAAAATAATCTTGGCTGGGAGAGTAGATAGCGTTCCCGTGTAGGTCCACTTCCACACTTTGTTGCCATTGTCAGCCTGTCCCAAGAGCTGACACTCGACACCAGGCCATTCACCACCCGTGAAGTTCGCGCCATTGTCAATCCACGCCCAGCACATCACCGTTGCCGTCCATGTGGCGGGAGCCTCAAAGAATGCGCACGTCTCGCCCTCATTGACCACGCAGAACGACGGTATCTCGACGGGCTTGTCAGCCTCACGCTCTTTCACCTGATAGGTACGGGTGACGGCGCCACTCACCGTCCCATCTATCAGCAGTCCCACCTTGAGCGTGGTTGTGCCTACGGGAATATTGACAACGAAGCCCGACGCGACGGCCTCGCTCTTGGCAGTGGGCTCGGTGCCGTCAGTAGTGTAGACAAGCTTAGCCCCCTGCTGTGCGGTGACGGCCGACAGGCGCACGCTCTGCCGTCCCTGGTACGTACCAGAAGGCAGGTCGGCATAAGCCGTGTTCATCGACGTAGGCAGATAGTAGGAGTAGTGACGTCCCGTCAGCACTTTGCTCCACTGGGCAGCATCGACAGACGGTTCGGCAGTACCCACCACCACCACCAGTCGGTCATCTACGTTGCAGGCAAAATAAGACGCCGAGGCCGCCAACTGCGTATAGCTACTCTCATTGTTGATGCCGGCCGTCTTGCGGGCAGCCACCATTGCCTTGATCTCGGCAGGATAGGCCAACCAGTGCTTGAGGAAGACACAGGGCGTACCCGGCATGGCCAGCATGTAGGCGTTGGCAGCCAGCGTGTCCTTCTTCAGCGGATCCTGCTCGGCATTGCTGCGACGCTCGGTGTCGTGGTTCTCCACGAAGGTCACGGCATAGCGGCGGTAGCTGCCATTCGCGTAGTTGTTGTAGACCAAGGGCCAATTAGCATCGTTCTGCTGTCCAAGACGGGCATAGTTACCATTGTTCATCGCATTGCGCACCACATAGCGGAACTGGAAGTCAAAGGCAGCCGAAGCAGGCTTATCGTCGATCTTCGTGCCGTCAATCCAGTTCTTGATGGTGTTTGTGCCATCCCAGCACTCACCCACGCTGAACTCAGGCTGCGCAGCGCTGTTGTAGATGGCGGTAAACGATGCCGAGTAGCCCTTCACCATGTCGTAGCGGAAGCCAGCATAGCCAAGATCGTTCTTCAGGAAGTCCAGATAGGCCCTGACAATGGTTTGCACGTTCTCGCTGCGGTGGTCGAGGTCGCGCATTCCGTCCCATCCCTCTCCCGAGTCGTTGTTCTTCGACAGTTCGAAGCCATTCTGCGTAGCCCACTGCTTGGTCTTGCCGCCATCGTCATTGGCACAGATGTCGGTCGACGTCATCTCATAGGTCACGCCCTTGTAGGTCTCCTTGGGGAAGTCGACCCAACTGCTGACGTTGCGACGGTGGTTGATGACCACGTCGGCGATGGTCTTGATACCCTTCTGCCTGAAGGTGCTGATGAGCGAACGCAGTTGCTGCTCGTTGCCAAACGAACTATCATAGTTGTTGAACCAATAGAGGTCGTCGTAGCCCATTGACTGCCCGCCGCAGTTGCCGCTCTGGGGTAGCCATACGAGGTCGAAGGTGCCCCCCAGCTCGTCGGCCTGTTGCTCCAGCACCGACCATTGGGTATCGTCAAACGAGTCCCAGTAGAAAGCCTGCAACATCACGCCGGAGTAGCTTGCTGGCCAGCCCTGGGTGGCAGCGAGCACGGGCTCCTGCCTGGTGGTGTCAGGCTTTTGCGTCTGCGTGGTATCGGGTTTGAAAACAGGCGTCTTAGCCTCAGAATTATCGTCGTCAGAGCAGGCAGTGAGTCCACCCAGCACCATGACGTTCAGCATCATTGACAGAAACAGGAATGTCTTTTTCATATTCTAAAATTTTTATGTTGATCTATTGTATGCTAAGAAGGGGCTATTCATCCCTTTCGATGATGCGGTACTGATAGGGAGCGAGGCTCAGTGTCTCGCCCAGTTCGTGCAGGTCGGCATGAGGCGCCACGTCATCCACCTGCTTCCCTACCCACGATGCCGGAATCTTCACCTCCACCTCCCTGTTGCGCACATTGACCAGCACCAGGAAGCGCTCCTCGTCAGTCGACTTCTCATATATCAGCACATCGTTGTCGGGCCAAGTCGAGAGTTGACCTTTGCGCAAGGCAGGATGTTCATTGTAGAGCTCGATGAGATCCTCATATTCCTCGTAGAGCTGTGAGTTGGCCGTCCAGTCGACAGGCACATACTTAAAGAAATTGATGCGATCGGGATAGCCCACCTCCTGCGAACCGTAAATGAGCGCACCTCCATGCAGGTAGATGGAGGCCACATAGGCAGCCATAGACCCCCGCACGTTGGTAAACTCGACCACGGGCGCTGCCTCGGTAGCATGATCATGGTTGGTAGTGAAACGCATCTTCACCTTACCGGCAGGCAGGCTGTCATATTCGGCCTTGTCTGCTGCAATGAGGTCACTGGCGGGCTTGCCATCGCGAAACACATGCGCCAGCGAGTCCTTGAAGTCCCAGCCATAGTTCATATCAAATCCGCCCACGGTAAAGTTATCCACGTTCTTACCCTCGGCCAGCATCACGATGCTCCGAGGAGCGGCAGCCTGTCGCAGTTCGTCGATGGCCTCCTTCCAGAAGTCGGCAGGCACGCCGTCGGCCACGTCACAGCGGAAGCCGTCGATACCCACCTCCGTAATCCAAAACTTCATGGCATCTATCATCGCCCGTCGCATATCGCGGTTGTCATAGTTCAGGTCGGCCACGTCATACCAGTCCCACGGCCGTGGATGGATGATCGTGTCAGCCTTCTCGTCGTGCGTATACCAGTCGGGATGCTCTTTCACCCACGGATGGTCCCATGCCGTATGATTGGCCACCCAGTCGAGGATGATACCCATGCCGTGCTCGTGGCACACCTGCGCCAGGTATTTCAGGTCGTCCACAGTGCCAAACTCAGGAGCCACGTCGGTATAGTTGCTGATGCAGTAGGGAGAGTTCTTCCCCTTCTCCACCCCAATAGGATAGATAGGCATCACCCACATCACGTTGACGCCCAGCTCACGGATGCTGTCAATACGGTCGGCCACGGCACGCAGCGAATTCTCTGGTGCAAATACACGGGGATTCACCTGATACATGGCGATGTCCTCGACAGCAGGCAACAGAAATTCATCATGATGAGACGTGGGTTGTGGGTTGCAGGCCGTCAACAGGGCAACTGCAAGGCAAGCGATGGCAAAACAATTTTTCATAAGTCTATACTCGTTATTGGTTTATGGCGCGAAATTACTATTTTTCCTTGAAATAGTCATACCCAATCAATACAAATAGAAAGCCCCCAAAATGCAAACGTTTGCATCCCATAGGACTCCACTATCCACCATCCACCAAAATCTTCCCGCAATAAGCTGTAGGGTTAGGAAAAATTTCTTTTCTTTGCAACATGAATAACATTCAACCTTTATGACGAAATGAGGCATCTTGCGGAAACAAAAGGGTGCGCATGATTTCTCCTCTCTTCACTGGCCCCTTGATGCAACGCCTTTACAGATGATGGAAGATGTCCAGCACCATTGCTATTGGGTGTTGACAAGTGGTGGGGGGATTCTGCGTATGACCATCGAGAACAATGATTGTCGGTTGACTGCTCAACCTGCCACGATGGGAGATGATGACCGTAACCGCGCTTTGTATATGCTACGCGATCATCGCCACGGTCTGTTTTGGACAACGACCCACTATGACCTTTATTCCTACCGTCTTGATGTCAACGGACAATTGCAGGAGTTCCCATTATCAAGCTGGTTTCCCCAAAGCAAGAAGATTCTCAATCAGATGTGCCTGGACAAAAATGGAAATATCTACGTTGCCAGTTATACACCCCATACGTTTATCATTACCTCCCCAATGGGTGACCTTTCACGGCTTCCGGTTGATACCATTCGCAGACAAACGGGCTATCCTTTGCTTGCCGACCGTGCCGTTTATGATGGCAAACACCTCATTTGGATATGGCAGGGCCGAAAAGGTCTGATGCTCTATCATCGCCTGGCAGAACGTGGGCTACAACCAGCCATCGCATCTGGGCTACTACCTGCCCGACGCTACGGCGGTACAGTTTACTGTCATCGACAACAGGGTGATTCACTACGTAAACTGCATAGGGGATAAAGTGGTCGGCGTTACAGCTCCCGACGGCAGTACGTCGGAAACGCTACCCGAGGGCGAAACCATGAATCAGGACACACGGCTCAGCCACCTCACATTCACCGGACAAGCATCAACGCAAGGCGAGTGGAAAGTGACCATCAGCTCCATTGGTAGCAGCAATGGCATGGAGACGACCTATACGCTGACCATCGACCTGGGTGGTGCGGATGGCATCAGGGATGGGGTGGAGGATTGTTGGGAAAGAATAAAAATATTAGGAGATAAAGATATAAAAAGATAAGATTTGTACGTTATTAGAGTTATGAAGGGAACCATCATTCTATTTTGTCTTGCCATCAGCATGGAGGCGGCGGCACAGACATGCACACACTACACCACTACTGAGGGAAAAGAGTGGCAACAGACAAAAACTGCACTGAGCGGCAAGGCTGCCTCAGAGCCAGTATTAACCATCACAGGACAGACGCAGGGGCATGTGTTCAGGGCGTGGGGCACATGTTTCAATGAACTGGACCTCGACGCCTTGGAACTGCTGAAGCCTGAGGATCAGGAGGAGGTGATGCGACGTATCTTTGCACCGGACGGCGACTTGAAGTTCACCAGAGGACGACTGACGATGAATGCCAACGACTATAGCAGGGAGTGGTATTCGTGCGACACGGTGGCAGGCGACTTTCAACTGAGGTACTTCAATATAGAGCATGATAAAGCGAACGTCATACGCTTGATAAAGAGGGCACAGAAGTACCAGCCGAAAATGACCTTCTGGGTGTCTCCGTGGAGTCCGCCAGCATGGATGAAAATCAACAACGAGTACTGCGTGGCCAGCAGTCGCTGGAATAAGCAGGCGAAGGAGAAAGACTACCTGCTCTACGACGACGGTGGCACGCCCGACCCCAACGAGATGCAGCTGCTGGGTGAGAATCGTGGGAAATTTCCACGGAAACTGGCTACGCAGAACTATATGATACAAGACCCTCGCTACCTGCAGGCCTACGCCAATATGTTCTGCAAGTTTATCGACCTCTATGCAGAGGAAAACGTCCCCATTGACATGGTGATGTATCAGAACGAGGCCTACTCCTATACCCCCTATCCCGGCTGTGCCTGGACGGCTGAAGGGACGATCAGGTTCAACAAGGACTATCTCGCTCCTACGCTCAGGAAGCTGCATCCCGATGTGAGGCTCTACCTGGGCACCTTCAACACAAACAGACTGGACTACGTGCAGAAAATCGTTGACGGACTGAAGGAGCAGGTCGAAGGGCTGGGCCTGCAATGGGAGGGACGTGAGAACCTGGATGCCTTGCGACGGCAATATCCTCAGCTGCACCTCGTCTCCACCGAGAGTGAGTGTGGCAACGGCTCGATGGACTGGCGGGCTGGCGAACACACGTTCAACCTGCTGGCCGACTACATCGGACGTGGCTGTGAGGAGTACTTCATCTGGAACTTCATCCTCTGTGACCAGGGGCAGAGTGCATGGGGATGGAAGCAGAACGCGCTGGTGCAAGTGAATACGGACCGCTCGGCGACGCAGGAGACGTTTGGCTCGTCAAATAGCCTCACGCATCGCTTCACCCCGGAGTTCTACGCCGTGAAGCACTTCTCTCACCTGGTGGCGCCTGGTAGCCGGATGCTGGGCTACGTGACACGTGAACAGACGCAGGGCATGCCCGTCATCGTCTTTCAACGGCCTGACAGCCGCTATGTGGTCATTGCCGGCAACCAAACCGATGCGCTGCGCACGGCTACCGTCAGACTTGGCAAGAAATACCTCAACATGACGCTGCCGGCACACTCCATGCACACGTATCTGAGCGGCATCGGGCTCGTAAAGCAGGCTAAAACAGAATAAGCAACTAAACAATATAGTAAAGACGATGAAAAGAACATTAACGCTCATCCTGATGCTCGGCCTGCTCACTGCGGCTGGCGCAAAGAAGAAACAACAGACGGCTACGGTATTCGACGGCTACCTGTTCGCCTATTTTGAAGGCGGTGGTGACAACAACCTGCAGGAGCAGTTGCGATTCGCCGTGAGCGAGGACGCACGCAACTGGTATGCGCTCAACGGCAACAGGCCCGTCGTGGCATCAGACACCATCAGCGAGAGCGGCGGCATACGCGACCCTCACATCCTGCGGGGTGAGGACGGATGCTACTATATCGTGGCTACCGACATGATGGTGGCCAAAAATGGATGGAATGAGAATCCGGGTATCGTGATGATGAAGTCGAAGGACCTGGTCAACTGGACCCACGGGAAGGTCAACCTGGCCAAGGACTGGCCTGCATTTAGCGACGCCTACTGGGTGTGGGCACCGCAGACCATCTACGACCGCAAGGCAAAGAAATACATGATATACTTCACCCTGCAGCGGACAGGCGACAACCGACAGAGCCTCATCACCTTCTACGCCTATGCCAACAAGGACTTCACGGCCTTTGAGAGTGAGCCAAGACAGCTCTTCGCGGCTAAGTATGGCTCGATAGACAATGACATCATCGAGAAGGATGGCACCTATCACCTCTTCTACAAGGGCAACACGAAGGACGAGAACGGAAAAGAGGTGAAGAACGGCATACAGCAGGCTACATCGAAGAACTTGAAAGGCCCCTGGAAGGAGGACTTTGAGTATCTCGATGCCTATGCCGGCACACGGACACACGTGGAGGGGTCGAGCGTCTTCCCCCTGCACGACGGATCGGGAGACTGGATACTGATGTATGATCTCTATGGCAGTGGACGCTATGAATACCAAACATCGAGAGACATCGTACACTTCACCAAGGAGCCACAGTCGTTCCGTAAGGACTTCTTCCCCCGTCACGGTAGTGTCATCTCCGTGACGAAGGAGGAGCTGGAGCGAATACAGCAGAAATGGGGATGGGTGCTCAAGCATGAGTTTGAGAGCTACGGCAATCCCATCATCCGACACAAGCATACGGCTGACCCCGCCGTCTGCGTAGAGGGCGACACGCTCTGGCTCTTTGCCGGTCACGACATGCAGGGTGGACAGACGGGCTACGTCATGAAAGACTGGCTACTCTACTCTACCACCGACATGAAGCACTGGACGGAGTATCCCTCGCCACTGCATATCGACGACTTCAAATGGGCCAAGAGCAAGCAAGCCTATGCCGGACACGTGGCCAAAGGCAAGGACGGCAGGTACTACTGGTACGTCTCTACCAACTGGTGCGGGATAGGGGTGGCTGTCAGCGACAAGATTACCGGACCTTACAAGGATGCCCTGGGCAAGCCGCTGCTCACCAACGAGCAATGCTTCGCCTCAAACCACAGCTGGGCGTGTATCGACCCTGCCATCCTCATCGACGACGATGGCACGCCCTATATCATCTGGGGCAACAGACAATGCTACTATGCCAAGCTGAAGGACAATATGACAGAGATTGACGGCGACATCCATCAGATTGACGTGCCTCGGTTCACTGAAGCACCGTGGATGCACAAATACAACGGCAAATACTACCTGACCTATGCCAGCGAGTGGCCCGAAAAGATTGCCTATGCCGTCAGCGAGCAGATCGGAGGCCCCTATACCCCGATGGGCATCATCAGCGAGATTGCAGGCAACTCTAACACCACGCATCCGGCCATCGTCAATTACAAGGGACAGTGGCTCTTTTTCAGCCACAATGGCGGGCTGTCGGATGGCACTAGCTACAGTCGGTCGGTGATAGCCGAACCAATGCACTACCTTGCCGACGGAAGTATCCGTCGCATACCTGCCACGGCCGGAGGCGTAGCCGAAATGCCGAAGATGGCTGCCTACCTGATGGTCTACCACAAAGACGCCGACCACAGCCTGCACATGGCTCTGAGCAGGGACGGCTACTCATGGAAAGCGCTCAACGGAGACCGCCCGGTGGTAAGCGGAGACACCATCGCCCAGCAGCACGGCATCCGGGACCCACATATCTATCGAGGACCCGACGGCACGTTCTACATCGCCATGACCGACCTGCATATCTTCGGCCAGCGTGAGGGCTTCCGCGACACGGAGTGGGAGCGTGACGGAAAGGAATATGGATGGGGCAACAACCGAGGACTGGTGCTGATGAAGTCGAAAGACCTCATCAACTGGACACACACCGTCGTCCGTATCGACGAGGCATTCCCTGAGCGATTCGGAAAACTGGGCTGCGCCTGGGCTCCTGAGACCATTTGGGACCCAGAGGAAGGGAAACTGATGGTCTACTTCACCATACGCCCAACGGGTAAGGGCAAGACCAAGCTCTACTATGCCTATGCCAACAATGATTTTACCAAACTCATCACCGAACCGGAATTGCTGTTTGAGTATCCAGACGAAAAGGTGCAGATACTCGATGCCGACATCATACCCATGCCAGACGGACGCTACTGTATGACCTACTGCTCACAGGAGGGGCCGGCCGGCATCAAGATGGCCATCTCTGACCATATCAACCGCGGCTACCAGTACCAGGCGCCTCAGATAGACGCTGAGCCCAGGTCGTGCGAGGCACCTACGATGTACAAGCTCATCGGGCAGGACAAGTGGATACTGATGTACGACATCTTCAGCATCAAGCCCCACAACTTCGGATTCATGGAAACCACTGACTTCAATACTTTCAAGCACATTGGCCATTTTGGCGACGGCCCCACCAGGCGCGACGGATTCTCGGAGCAGAAGCATGGAGCCGTGACCGTGATTACCGAAGAGGAGGCCTCAAACCTGGAAAATTACTGGAAATAATACTTTGACGTGACACAAGGCACGCTACGCGCTCAGACAGCCCCATGTGACGAGACAGGGGTGCCTCTACGCGCAAAGTGTCGTGATTGTTTCGACAATATTGAGTCTCTATGCGCGTAGCGCCCAAATTGCTAATACAGGATAGGCTGTCTACGCGCATAGAGGGCACCGCTGCAAGGGCGACTACGGACAATCGAGAAGGAGGAAAATGAATGAGGGCCGAACTCAGGGCTTGTACCCGTCAGACAATGCCCATGTCGGGTACCACACAAAAAAGGACGAGCATGTCATGAATCATGCCCGTCCTTTTATTATTTCAACCTGCAAGGAGGTGATTACTTCTTGGTAATCGTGCAGTAAGCTTTGGTCTCGCAGAGGGGATAGAACTCAATATGCACATCACCTGAGACGCTGACAGGGATATTGTCGTTGGAACCATTGATGATGTTGTCGGCGGTGCCTCCCCAGTTGCCATCCTCGGTATCCCAGGTGCCATTTCCCTTGAACTTAATAACTCCTGCCTCGGTAAAGGTGGCATCACACTCCCAACAGAGTTTCTCGAAATTGTAGGTCATCGCAATACCTTTGTCCCAGTCGTTGCCCACGGCGCTGCCTACCACGTAGACGCTATGAATGGGCGTGAGCCTATAGGTCATATCGGCCAGGTTGACATCGGCACGGTAGAAGCCAGGGGCGGGCATGACGTTGCCAGAGTTACCGTCGTCTATCAGGGTGCCCGTCAGACCGTCTTCGTTGAGGGTGCCCGTGCCATAGTTGCCATTGTCCCAGTTGTCCGCAGCACCACGGAACTTGAAGGCGCCCTTGCCGTCGGTCCAACTGTCTTCCTTGGCATAGAAGAAGCCCGTGTAGGTGCCGTTGCCGTCGCCGCAATAGAGGGGCTGCTGCTTGTCGCCCCAGCTGTTGTTGACGCCTGCCTCGTAGATATAGGCTGCGAAATTGAGCGGGGTGATGGTGTAGGTCATCTCGGCCATGTTGACGGTGAAGCGATAGAACTTAGCGGTGCCGTCAACGCAGAACGAGTGGTCGCCATCCAGGTTGTAGCGGCGGTCGAAAGAGCCACTGAGGTCCTTGCTGTCGCCGGTAGTGCCGAAGAGCTTGTTCCACACGCCATCGGCCACGCCGTCGATGGCCTCCTTGTCACCGAAGGCAAACCACATCTCACTGCCCGACCCTTCGAAGGTGTAGGTGAAGACGGGATCGTCGATGACGTCACGCTGGCTATGGGAGAACTGCATGGTCATGGCCGACTCTGCATTCCACTCGCCAGGACCGCCAATGAGGTAGTAGGCGTCGGCAATGTTGACCGACTCCACCTTGAAGGTGTAGGTCATCATGTTGATCGTCACCTTGATCTTCTTTGGACCGGCTGGCACGCAGAAGGAGTTGTCGGCACCCATGTTGTAGCGGAAGTCGAGCTGACCCTCGGTGGACTGGCTATTGCCTCCTACAACGCCCAACAGCTTGGACCAGTCTCCGGGGATGGCATCGCAGGCGGCATCGTCGCCGATGGCAAACCATGTGTCTCCCTCAGCGGCTGCGTCAAAGATGACGGT
>Ga0326514_10001075_pt1 | contig 17912 bp, 16 predicted proteins | sample 3_2548_0518_D_FD_203653 | JGI IMG/M metagenome (GOLD analysis project Ga0326514, IMG submission 203653) | Bovine rumen microbial communities from UC Davis, California, United States - 3_2548_0518 | ecosystem: Host-associated > Mammals > Digestive system > Stomach > Rumen | place: USA... | reverse complement strand
TCAGGTCCTTCAGGCTTCTAATCACGTAATTTGCCTCGGGAACCAGGCCATATCCATAGGAAGCATGTACGAATGGGAGTCCGGCCTTTTTGGTTGCGTTGTAGTCGCCCAGAGTGTCGCCGATATAGACAGCGTCTTTCAGGTTAAATCGTCTGATCAGTTCGAGTATGGTCCCGTCCTTTTCAAGACCGGTATCCCCTGCCTGCAGAAATCCGTTGAAGTAGCGGTGGCTGTTCGTACAGGCAAGAAAAGTTTCGATATAATTCTTCTGTCCATTGCTGACAATATAGAGTCCATATTCTTTCTGCAGAGCTTCCATTGTTTCATAAAAATCCGGATATGGCTTGGGAGGATGATCGGGAAGGTATGTATCCTGCTGCCTGATCACCTGCCGGATCAGGTTCAGGGCGCGGCTTTCTTCGCATCCTTTGAAAATAATTCTTCCAATCTCATCCAGAGTCTTGCCGAACACGTTCCGAAGGTCATCCGCGGTCACTCTGTAGTTAAGATCAGGCTGAGATGCAATGACACTGTTGTAGACATTTACCAGAGTATCAGCCGCATCCCATAAAGTGCCGTCCACATCAAAAATCAGATTTTTAGGTCTAAAGGACATCAGAATTCTCCCTTTTTGTTCAATAATCAGAAACACAACGTTATAATAATACAAAACACATACATTTTTGTCAATCCGTGAAATAAGGGAAGCGCTTTGGGGGGAGCGCTTTGAGGGGAGTACATTGGGGGAAAGTGCTTTTGAGGGGAAGTACTTTGGGCGGCATGCCCAAAACGGCAGAGCCCCGGGCAAAGGGGTCTGCCGTTTGATTTTTGCTATTTAGTTGTGCTGATCAGGAAAATCCCGGTTCTATCTGGTTTCTCCTCTTAGGAGAACGGATTAATAGTTCTCGGCACAGATCTCGAAATATGCCTGCGGATGATTACATACAGGACATACTTCAGGTGCAGATGTACCGATTACCAGGTGTCCGCAGTTGCGGCATTCCCATACTTTGATTCCGGCTTTTTCAAATACCTTCTGCGTCTCAACATTCTTCAGGAGAGCACGATATCTCTCCTCATGATGCTTCTCAATCGCAGCAACGCCTCTGAACTGCTTGGCCAGATCATGGAAACCTTCTTCATCAGCTTCTCTGGCCATGCGCTCATACATATCTGTCCACTCAAAGTGCTCGCCTTCAGCTGCTGCCAGAAGATTAGCGGGTGTATCGCCCAGTTCTCCGAGTGCTTTGAACCAGAGTTTTGCATGTTCTTTCTCGTTATCTGCTGTCTTCAGGAAGAGAGCAGCAATCTGCTCATAGCCGGCCTTTTTTGCAGCGGATGCAAAATAGGTGTACTTATTTCTGGCCTGAGATTCTCCTGCGAAGGCTTCCCAAAGATTCTTCTCGGTTTTTGTACCTGCATATTTATTAGCCATAACAGAACCTCCTTCAGACTGTCCGGATAGAAGTCTTATTTAGCAAAATATCTGTCATAAAGGCCTTTGAATGCCTTGCCGTGTCTTGCCTCGTCACGAGCCATCTCATGAACTGTATCATGGATAGCATCCAGGTTAGCTGCTTTAGCTCTCTTAGCCAGATCTGTCTTGCCAGCTGTAGCGCCGTTCTCAGCTTCGATTCTCATCTCAAGATTTCTCTTTGTGCTGTCGGTAAGAACTTCGCCAAGGAGTTCTGCGAACTTAGCAGCATGCTCAGCCTCTTCATAAGCAGCTTTCTCATAATAGAGACCTACTTCAGGATAGCCTTCACGGAAAGCAACTCTGGACATAGCAAGATACATACCAACTTCTGAGCACTCGCCGTTGAAGTTGTCTCTCAGATCAGCGATGATGTCTTCGCTAACGCCCTGAGCAACACCAACTACATGCTCAGCAGCCCATGTCATCTCACCAGCCTGCTCCTGGAACTTAGCAGCGGGTGCCTTGCAGACGGGGCATCTGAAATCAGCGGGAAGTTCGGGTCCTTCATAAACATAACCACATACTGTACAAACAAATTTCTTCATAATGGTACGCTCCTTTGTGAATATTGGATAAAGATTAAATCAGTAATAATTACTGATTTTTTTAAATGAGAGTAACTGGTTCGGAAACCAGGCCGTCCGCATCTTTGGAAGAAGCGCAGTCCCGGCATAATCCGAAAAATACGAGCTGGTGTGCAGTGATCTTGTGCTCTGTAAAATTCTGAGCCAACTGATCCACACCGCTGATCTGCTGCATCTGGATGTCATGAACTGCACCGCAGCGTGTGCAGATATGATGATAATGAGGGCTTAACATGCCGTCATAACGGTCAGCTTCATCACTGAAACTGATTTTTTGAACCTCCCCGAGGGAAAGCATAAGGTTCAGATTGCGGTAGACGGTACCAAGACTGAGGTTAGGATACTCTTTTATGAGCGCCTGATGAATCTCTGCCGCCGTTGGATGATCAGAACAGGTCTGAAGATAAGATCGGATCGCAGCACGCTGCTGGCTCTTTTTCAGCATCTTATCAGCCTCCTTTCCGTCATTGATGCACCTGTACTTGTATTATAGGGCGGCAGACAATAGTTAGTCAATAATAACAGTAATCATTATTATTTTTGAACATGTTGATATTGGAAGCATAGCATAAAAAACCGCCGGTTACCCGGCGGTTTCCTGGACAATCCTCGTCCTGACAGTTTTCTTATTTGTCTTCGTCTTCCTCGTCTTCTTCGTCTTCCTCTGTGATCATCTCACAGATACGGTCAAATTCGTTGCCTGCAGCTTCGAATTCTTCATCGGTTTCGATATCGAGAATCTCAGGATCCTCATCATCACCGTGATCGATAAACCGGTAGAGCAGGATAGGCTCATTGACATCCAGTTCACCATTCTCATCCAGGGGATTCAGAGCGATATATTCTTTATCGCCGAGGGGGAATACAAGCAGAACTTCACATTCGGCACTGCCTCCGTCCTCAAAATCCAGGGTGATGGTCTCAATAACGGCTTCTTCTTCGGGATCGAACAGATCCTTTTCGTTCATATCTGTCATAACATCCTCCTTCATATGGAAATAAATAAGTTTTCATATGGAAATGAATTCATGGCAAAGCTCTGCAAAGTTTTGCAAAGTTTTATATATCTGGATTATTGTACGGCGTTCATCCAAATATGCGGTTAAAAAATCAAATCTGATATAATTGATTAAAGGATATTGCCTACTGTTCTGGGATAAGGCAGTACGTCTCTGATATTGGAGATGCCTGTCAGGTACATAACGCAGCGCTCAAAGCCGAGGCCGTAGCCGCTGTGACGTACAGAACCATATTTGCGAAGGTCCAGATAGTACCTGTAATCTTCTTCAGCAAGTCCAAGCTCTCTCATACGGGTCAGCAGCTTATCGTAGTCATCCTCACGCTGGCTGCCGCCGATGATCTCGCCGATGCCGGGAACCAGGCAGTCCATTGCAGCAACGGTCTTGCCGTCAGGGTTCTGCTTCATATAGAAGGCCTTGATCTCCTTGGGATAATCTGTAACAAAGATAGGCTTCTTGAAAAGCTTTTCTGTCAGATAACGCTCATGCTCTGTCTGCAGATCCATGCCCCAGTTTACCTTATATTCGAATTCATCGTTGTGGGGTTTCAGCAGTTCGATGGCTTCGGTATAGGTGACACGGCCGAAGTCGGAATTGCGTACATGTTCAAGACGCTCGATCAGGCCTTTGTCAATAAACTGATTGAAGAATGCCATCTCCTGCGGTGCCTTTTCAAGTACGTAATCAATGATGTACTTGAGCATGGCTTCCGCAATCTCCATGTTATCTTCAAGATCGGCAAATGCCATCTCGGGCTCGATCATCCAGAACTCAGCGGCATGTCTTGCAGTATTGGAATTCTCAGCACGGAAAGTGGGACCGAATGTATATACATTGCGGAATGCCATGGCGAAGGGCTCTACGTCAATCTGTCCGCTTACGGTCAGATTGGTCAGCCTTCCGAAGAAGTCCTTGGAATAGTCAACAGGAGCATCAGCCGCGGGTTCATCCTTGCCTTCTTCAATGATTCTGGGCGGATCAGCGATATCCAGCGTGGTAACCTGGAACATCTCACCGGCACCTTCTGCATCACTGGAAGTGATAAGAGGCGTATGTACATATACAAAGCCTTCATTCTGGAAGAACTCATGGATTGCTGCAGCAATCAGAGAACGTACGCGGAATACTGCCATGAAGGTGTTGCTTCTGGGACGAAGATGAGGCATGGTGCGGAGAAACTCCAGGGTATGGCGCTTCTTCTGCAGGGGATAATCAGGGCTGGAAGCACCTTCCAGAACAATCTCCTCAGCCTGCATCTCGAAAGGCTGCTTGGCTTCAGGCGTTGCCACGATGGTACCCTTTGCGATGATTGCTGTACCAACATTGAACTTGGAAATCTCCTTGAAGTTGGGCATGGTATCGTGGTATACGATCTGAAGTGTATTGAAGCTGCTGCCATCGTTCAGAACGATGAAGCCAAATGCTTTAGAACCACGGACGCTGCGAATCCATCCGCCAACAGTGACGGTCTGATCAATATAGGAAGCTGTATCGTTAAATATAGCGCTGACGGTTGTGAGTTTCATGGAAATAGATTTCCTTTCTAACATAATTCTTTCATATTAATATGTGTTTTTTATCTGGTGAAAATACATATGAACGATTTTACCATCAGAGGTTGATGTTGTAAAGAATTTATTATACATAAAACGGTTTAATCCGCAGTCAAAAGAAAGTAATGACAGAATAAAACTACAGAATAAAACGGTTCAATTAGTTGTTTGCATCAACATTATTCTATGTTATAATATAATCAACCTTTCGGAAACGAAAACTACATTATGAAGAGGTGATAGCGTGATTAAAAAGGAAATGGTCGCAATGCTTCTCGCCGGAGGACAAGGTAGCCGACTTGGTGTTCTGACAACAAGCGGTGCAAAGCCTGCGGTAGCATTTGGCGGCAAATATCGTATTATTGACTTCCCCCTTAGCAACTGCATTAATTCCGGTATCGATACGGTTGGCGTTCTGACTCAGTACCAGCCTCTGCGCCTGAATGCGCACATTGGTATTGGTATGCCCTGGGATCTTGACCGCAATGAGGGCGGCGTATTCATTCTCCCTCCTTACGAGAAGAGTGAACATACACAGTGGTATACCGGTACAGCCAATGCAATCTATCAGAATATTAAGTTCATCGATAACTATAATCCGGAATATGTACTGATCCTTTCCGGCGATCATATCTATAAGATGGATTACGAGACCATGCTTGATTATCATAAAGCAAATGGCGCTTCTCTTACAATGGCTGCTATGCCTGTTCCGTGGGAAGAAGCAAGCAGGTTTGGCGTTGTAATTACTGATGGCAGCGGCAGGATCACTGATTTTGAGGAGAAGCCTGCTAATCCCAGAAGCAACCTGGCATCCATGGGTATCTACATTTTCACATGGTCTGTTCTGAAGGAAGCTCTTCTTGCAACAGCTGACATTGAAAGCTGTGATTTTGGTAAGCATGTAATTCCTTATATTCATAAACGCGGCGATAAGATTTATGCTTATGAATACAATGGATACTGGAAGGATGTAGGAACCCTGACATCCTACTGGGAAGCTAACATGGAGCTCATCGATATCATTCCCGAATTCAATATGTATGAAGAATTCTGGAAGATCTACACCAAAGTAGACCAGACTCCGCCCCAGTATATTGCAGCCGGTTCCCGGATTGACCGCGCTATTATTGGTGAAGGCAGCGATATCTATGGTGATGTTTATAACTCCGTTATCGGTGCCGGTGTAACCATTGAGAAAGGCGCTGTTGTACGCAACTCCATTATTATGAGCGGCACCAGGATCGGCAAGGGCACAACAGTTGAAAAGTCCATTATTGCCGAGAATGTTGTGATCGGTGCTGACTGTGTGATCGGTACAAGAGAGTTTGAATTCAAACCCAGCAAACTGAGCACTAAAGTATATGATGCAGATCTTGTAACTATTGCTGACCAGTCTGTTATTCCGGATGGTGTAAGGATTGGTATCAACACTGCGATTTCAGGTGTAACCACAAAAGAAGATTATACAGATGGTTCATATCTTGACAGCGGTGACTACATTGTAAAGGAGGACCCCTCTAAATGAAAGCTATAGGTATTATTTTGGCCGGCGGCAAGAGTAAGAAGATGGGCGTCCTGACAGAAAGACGCGCACTCGCTGCAATGCCCATCGCTGGCAGTTACAGATTAATTGATTTTGCAATCAGCAGCATGAGCCACAGTAAGATCAAGACTGTTGCAGTTCTGACACAGTATAATTCCCGTTCTCTGAACCAGCATATGAATTCCGCTAAATGGTGGGATTTCGGCAGAAAACAGGGCGGTCTTTATGTATTCTCACCTACACAGACCAAGACCAACAGTTCCTGGTACCGCGGCACAGCTGATGCCATGTATCAGAACCTGGATTTCCTGGTTAATAATCATGAGCCCTATGTAGTAATCGCATCCGGCGACTGCATCTACAAGATCGACTTTGATAAAGTACTGGATTATCATGTTGAGAAAGATGCTGATATTACTATCATCACAAAAGAGATGAAGCCCGGCACAAACCTGTCACAGTATGGCATTGTACAGGTTGATGAGAATAATCGCATTACTGACCTGGAAGAGAAACCCATCAATCCTGCATCCAATATTGCTTCTACCGGCATCTATGTCATCAGAAGACGTCTTCTGATCGAGCTGCTGCAGGCAGCTGCAGAAGAGGATAAAGTTGATTTTGTAAATGATATCCTCGTTCGCAATAAGGTGAATAAGAAACTCTATTCTTATCCGCTTGATACTCACTGGGATAAGGTATCCGATGTTGAGTCTTACTTTAATCTGAATAAAGCTTTCCTGGACAAAGAGACCAGAGATTTCTACTTTAAGGAGTATCCTGAGATCAAGACCAAGATCGATGACAATCCTCCCGCCAAGTATAATCCGGGCTCTAAAGTCAGCAACAGCCTGGTATCCAGCGGCTGCATCATCAATGGCGTAGTTGAGGATTCCGTACTCTTCAAACAGGTCTTTGTAGGAAGCAACGTAACGATTAAGAATTGTGTCATCATGAATGATGTATATATCTATGATAATGTACATCTTGAGAACTGTATCGTTGAAGCCCACAGCACAATCAAGGGCGGCGAAGAACTGATCGGTAAGGATGGCATCAAAGTTGTAGACGAAAAGAGCGAGAGATTCGTATTCAGAGGTTAAGCTGAACGATCCGGACAGCTGCCTGGCTATTACTGATTCATATAATGAAGTATCTGGATCTGTATTAACATGAAAGCAGCAGGTTATGGGACTGGTTCCCATGACCTGCTGCTTTTTTCGTCTTAGAGGAAATCATGTTCTCTATGATGAAATTATGTTCTCCAGGAGGAAATCACATTCTCTAACAAGATAACAGGCTTTGCAGAAGAATGTGGATAAGTGCCATGTGGATAAGTGCCATGTGGACAAGTATCATGTGGATAAGTATCGGCGTATGAAGCACATTTTGGAGCGCGGCAGTGGAAAACTGCTTAAATAAACAGTTATTCACCTATATATTCATTATAGAATCCCATGGGAAATTTCCCATGGTAACCAGTTTTCCACAGAATTATCCCCATTTTTGAGTGTCATTGTGGAAAAATAGGAGATGAATTGTGGATAACTTTTCTCGTGAAGATATCTTGTAAAACAGTAGTGAATCTCATACAAAATATAGTGCTTTCAGAAGTCAAAAACAGCCTGCAGGGAATGGTTTCCTATAGGATTCTTATAGGAAATAGCCTTCCTGCAGGCTGCCAAATGATTTGTTCCTATTATGCGGAGAGCAGTTCCCGGATATCAGACAGTTTTCTTCTGGCTTCAGGGCTCAGATGTCTGGGCACGATGATCTCCACGGTCACGTACAGGTCGCCCTTTACAGATGGATTCTTCATCTGAGGCATTCCCTTGCCGCGAAGGCGGAGCTTGGAACCTGCCTGTGTACCCTCTTTCACAGAGCATTCCACATTACCATAGAAAGTGGGAACAGTGGCTTTTCCGCCAAGGACTGCTGTAGTGAAAGGTACCCGGATCGTAGTATAAAGGTCATCGCCCTTTCTTGTATAGTTCACATCATCCAGGACAGTTATCTCCAGATACAGATCTCCTGCCTTGCCCTGGCCGATACCGCTGCCGCCTTTGCCCTTCAGACGAATCTTTCTGCCGGTACTGACGCCCGCAGGAATGTGGACCTGCAGGGTCTGCGGATTACCCTGATCATCGGTAAATGAGATAACCTTATCACAACCCAGAGCGGCCTCTTTTAATGTAACCTGGATTCCGGCCGCAACATCCTGCCCCTGCATAGATTGGCTGTGCGTGGTTCGGCCAAATCCGTCTGAGCCAAATCCAAAATCTCCAAAGTGGAAACCGCTGCTTGAATTGCCGGAGCCGCTGCCGAAGTGGAAGCCGCCGCCGGAGTTGCCGGAGCCGCTGCCGAAGTGGAAGCCGCCGCCGGAGTTGCCGGAACCGCTGCTGAAGTGGAAGCTGCCGCCGGAATTACCGGAGCCGCCGCCAAAGTGGAAACCGCTGCCGGAGTTGCCGGAGCCATGTCCGAACATCTGCTTCAGGATGTCATCCATACTGCCTCCGGAGAAATGGTATTCCTGGTAGCCGCCGCTGCCGGATCTGCCGCTGCCGAATCCACCGGAGAAATCGGACCAGCTGCCATAGGAACCGGATGCAGCCTCCGGATCAAATCCTTCCTGGAAAGCGGCAAAACCAAACTGGTCGTAGAGTTTCCTTTTTTCAGGATCTCCGAGGATATCATAGGCTTCGGATATTTCTTTAAATTTATCTTCAGCAGCGCTGCTGCCTGCATTGGTATCGGGATGATATTTTTTTGCGAGTTTACGATAGGCCTTCTTGATGGCAGAACTATCAGCGTCTCTGCTGACACCGAGAACTTCATAATAATCGCGCTTTGTGCTCATCTGAGACACCTCCTTTACACACTTGTGCATAATGTTCTATATGTAATATAACACACAAATAACATAGAGTCAAGCCAGCAGAGAATAATACTTGATTTTGCTTGATTTTATTCGGTAAAGAAGGGATAATAATACGTATAAACGTAATTCAGGAAGAAAAGTAGATTATGATACCCGGGCAGAAAATCTGTTTTGAGATGAGGAGACGATATCAATCGCAAGCACTTTCCGGTTTCGCAGAGTATTCTACTCTGTGATAAAGATTTCAAATGATTTTTTCATTATACCATTGAATCGAACAATCAGAGACTTATTTTTTTCGGGTTTTCTAATGATTTTTCAGCCCGGAACATAATGCCGCTACGCATATACGGCAACTCTAAGACTGTAGGATTCATTGGAACGAAGAAAATGGCCGGAGGAAGGCCGGACCAGGGAATAATCGGAAGAAATCTAATACAATCCTATCAGAGAAGAATATATAAGGAGGAGGTGTCGGCAATGTGGAAAAATGAAGAAGACCAGAAGGACATGACAGTCCAATGCGCAGGGGAAATGTGGTTAAAAAATAAAAAAACAGCCGTCAAGGATTCTACCTATGATAAGTACTTCAATTCTTTCAGGGGCATGATCATACCTTATATTGGTGATGTACAGATCAGCGGCCTTACAAACGGCCTGATTGAGGATTATATTGAAACACTGTCCAAAAAAGGATATGCATCAAAAACCATTACGGACACCATGTCCATCCTAAAAGGAATCCTGTCCTATGCAGGTCTGCACGGCGCAGTATGGCCGGCAAATCTGAAGGTCATACGGGTCAGAAGCGATCAGGAAAAGGCAGATATCCGGGTTTTCACAGAGGAGGAGCAGGCCTCGCTGATGGAATACCTGTCCTCAAACCAGAGTCCCAGAAATATGGGGATACAGATAGCGCTGTATACCGGACTGCGGGTAGGGGAACTGTGCGCATTGACATGGGATGATATCGACCTGGACCGCAAAATAATCCATGTCAGGAGAACCATGCAGCGGATCCGCAGCAGAAAATCTACCGGGGCAAAGACAAAGATCGTATGCACAACGCCAAAGAGCCGTACTTCTAAGCGGGACATCCCCATATCGGACAAAATCCTGCCGCAGCTCTATTTCCTGTGGAATCTGGCATGGATCCGCACCTCTTATACCAGCCAGGATACTGCAATACCCAGCCGGCAGAAACCAGACCAGCCCTCCGCATCTGCTGACACCTGCGAAAAACAAGAAAAGATTTATAGGATGCGCAGGGAGCAACTGTCCGAAAGCGGACTGGAAGAACTGCGCAAAAGCTATATTCTGACGGGAGCCGGCTCAGAATATATAGAACCGCGGAATATGCAGTATCAGATTGCAAAGGCACTGAAACAATGCGGGCTTGAACCTGCAGGATTTCATGCTACGAGGCATTCCTTTGCCACCCGATGCGCCGAAAAAGGATGCGAGACAAAAGCCCTCAGTGAAATCCTGGGACATTCCAGTGTGACAATCACACTGAACCGGTATGTGCACCCTTCTATGGAAGCTAAAAAATCAGTCATAGACAAGCTGTAATTGCTCTTTTCATGCAGCCGTTCTTAATCCTAATCACAGAGTAGAATACTCTGCGATAAACCGGAACATTGGATATCTGAGGATGTTCTGTATCAGGGAAAGATCGGTTAAGCAAAAAAGACTCTTTGGTCCTGTTACCATAATATTAGCATAAAATCACAATAATATACATATACTATTATATATATATATTATTACTATATAGTGGTTATGCCCAAACGCCTCTGAACAAAGCTGAATTCTTTCCATTCCTGTTACATATCCAGCAATAACCTGTTCCGGCAGGAAACGACAGGAGATAATATGGCTGAGGATATGAGGAAGGACGAGGAGCTGCTGCCGGGGATGCGTAAGGACGAGGAGCTGCTGCCGGGGATGCGGGTTGGCAGGCTTACTGTTCTGGAGAAGACGCAGGAGAGAAAGCGGAGATATGTTCTCTGGCGGTGCAGATGTGACTGCGGCAGGGAGATACTGGCAGAGGGGTACCGGCTGAAGAATGGTCTGGTCAGGAGCTGCGGCTGCCTGCGGGGCAGCGACAGACCCAGGGATCTTGCGGGTATGCAGTTCGGAAGATTGACCGTCATCAGGAAACTGGATGACAGGAAGGGAGCCCGGCGCCTGTGGCTCTGCAGCTGCAGCTGCGGAAACCAGGCGAAGGTTACTGCGGATGCCCTGCTTTCCGGCGCTGCCACGAGCTGCGGCTGCGTGCGGCTGGAGTCCCTGGAACATGTCAGGCAGACCTACAGGAAAGCGGAAACGCGCATGCATCTGGTTGATAATACCTGCCTGGAGCGATTGAATCGAAAAGGCCTTCAGAAGAATAATACCAGCGGACACACCGGCGTTCAGAAAAGGGGCAATAAGTGGGCCGCCGTGATCACTTTCAAGAAGCACAATTATTATCTTGGGAGCTTCGACCAGTACGAAGATGCAGTAAAAGCCAGAGAAGAGGCAGAAGAGAAGCTGCATGGATTCTTTTTGGAGCAATATGGAAAATGATTACTTTTCATTGCATTTCTTCCTGATTCGTATTAATATACTATCAATTTTGCGGTTTATTCTTTGCTTTTATCGGGAATTCCTGTAGGGAGAGATGGAGACAATATGGTAATTGACAGTTTCAGGATCGCATTTAATGCGATCCTTCCTTTTATAATTTATATGGGTTTTGGCGCTGTAACCGTAAAGGCAGGATGGGTTACGGAAGCGGTACTTAAGAAGTTCAACACTTTGGTTTTTAAAGCGTTTTTTCCGGTGCTGATGTTCTGCAATATGTATAATATGGATACCGGTTATAGCGTTGACGGGGGTTTCATAGGTTATATTCTTGCCTCTATCCTTCTGGTGATAGGTCTTCTGATTTTGCTTGTCCCCCGGTGGATCAGCGACAGCGGGACCCGGGGCAGCATGATTCAGGGCATCTACAGGAGTAATCTGGTGCTTTTTGCCCTTCCATTAACACAGAGTATTTACGGTGAGTCATGTATGGCGCAGGCAGCTATCCTGATTGCTTTTGCTGTACCTGTTTATAATGTAGCGGCTGTTCTGATTCTGGAGTTTTATGGAAGCGGCGGTAAGACAGATATCAGGACGCTGCTGAAAGGGATTGCATCCAATCCAATTATCATTGGTATCGTGATCGGTCTGATCTTTCATTTTAGCGGGCTTCAGGTACCGGCTGTTATCTACGGCAGCATGAGCAAGTTCTCTGATATGGCAACACCCCTGGGGCTTTTTATTCTTGGCGGTACGCTGAAAATGTCAGACCTTCGCGCTGATCTGCCCCTTCTGATTCCGGCCCTGTCTATCAAGATGCTGATTCTGCCGGTGGTTTTCTATGGGATTGCCTACTTCTTCTTCCCATTCAGCAATCTGCAGCGTTTTCTCGTGCTGATTACCCATGCAACGCCTGTTGCAGTCAGTTCCTTTGCAATGGCAGATAATATGGGATGCAATGGACGCCTGGCAGGAGAGTTTGTGGTTTTGAGCACCATTATATCTGCGGTCTCGCTTTTTCTTCTTATCTTTCTTTTAAGTCTGGCAGGACTTCTGTGAAATGTGAAAGGAGTATGTATGGCTAAGGTTTATAAAGATGGTTATGATACAGAAGATGGTTTAACCATTGAGATCTATACCCCGGATATGCCTCGGGATATCATATATTTTCATGGAGCGGATGAAAGTATTGATCTGCCCTACGATATTCTGGGAGATACGGGAACCGCCTGCATCAATATCATGGGGGTGGACTGGGATAATGACCTGACGCCATGGCCTGCGCCTGGTCTTGGAAGGAAGCAGCCTGATTTTGGAGGCGGGGCAGATGCGTATCTGAAGAAACTCATTTTTGAGATTGTGCCCCAGGCTGAAGATTGTCTGACTGATCTGGTGGACGTGCCCCAGCTGGAGCCCTGGCACGCTGAAAAGCTGCCGTCTTCCCTGCAGAAGGCCGGATGGCCGCGCAGAAGGATGATCGGGGGCGTGTCCCTGGCGGGACTTTTTTCCCTGTATGCCTGCTACAGGACCGATTTCTTCCAGGGGGCCGCGTCTATCTCCGGATCCTTGTGGTACGATAAGTTTCTGGATTTTATGGGTGCGTATAAAATCTGGCAGGGCATGACAGATGTGTATTTTTCAGTTGGAGATAAAGAGAAAAATGCAAAAAATCCGCGCCTTGCCAGCGTGGAAACCTGCACGGAGATGGCGCAGAAACTGCTGGCGGATGCGGGCATCCGTACATGTTTCGAACGCAATCCCGGCGGGCACTTCGCTGATGGCGAGGAGCGGATCCGTAAGGCATTTGCCTGGCTTCTGCATGCAGAGGCCTAAGCCAAGGCTTAAGCTCCAGGCGTGTGCTGACTGCAGCAGATCATTATTCCTGCTGGAATTTATATACAATATTTCTTGCGATTCCTTTTGGCGCTAACCGTCCTGCGGTGGCGCCTATTTTATTGAGGACGCCGGGTACGGCGATGACCTGGCCACGCATCAGAGCTTTGAAGCCGTAACGGGCAACATCCACAGGCCTGGTAAAGCGGAAATAATCCGCGATACGGCCGTTCTGGGGCATCTCGGCCAGTTTGGTAAATCCCGTGTTGGTGGGTCCGGGGCAGAGGGCTGTTACGGTTACGCCGGTTCCTTTCAGTTCACAGGAGATGGACTCGGTGAATGAGAGGACATAGGCCTTGGTTGCGTAATAAACAGACATCATGGGACCGGGCAGGAAGGATGCGATGGAAGCAACATTCAGGATCCTGCCGTACCCCCGGCTGATCATACCAGGCAGATAAAGATGGGTCAGAGAGGTCAGGGTCCTGACATTGAGGTCAATCATCTGCTCCTGCTTGGCCAGATTGGAACCGGCAAATCTGCCATAGTCGCCGAAGCCGGCATTATTGATCAGAATCTCAACTTGACAACCTTCGGCCTCGGTAAAGTCATATAAGGCCCTGGCGCCATCCGGCACGGTCAGGTCCTGACGGAATACCAGGGCCTTGATTTCGTAACGGTCTTCCAGTGCCTTTGCGAGTTTCCTGAGCTTGTCTTCACTGCGCGCACAGAGCACAAGATTATAACCCTTCGATGCAAATATTTTGGCGAATTCCAATCCGAAACCGCTTGAAGCGCCAGTAATCAGGGCAGTATGGACCATAAGAATACCTCCATTTTCCATAAATCTCTCTATGATAGCTGTCAGCGGACAAAATTGGTGAACTCTTTCTTTGCTTCGCTCTTGGGATATCCGTAGGTTTCACGGCCAAGGGCGATACTCTTGATGAGAAATGCCATATTTCTTGCAAGAATCCGCATGGTCTGCAGGCCTTCCGGATCCTGAAGCGCTTCACCGGGAGCAGCACCGTGGATATTGTTCCAGTACAGGCTGGATGCTACAGGCATGCCTGCTATGGTGAAATATTTATTCAGCTGGTCGAAAGCAGCAGTGGTGCCGCCTCTTCTTGCACAGACAACAGAAGCGCCTACCTTCATGCATTTTGAATAAGGGGTACTGAAGAACAGGCGGTCGCACAGGGCGGTCAGGGTTGAATTGGCAGATGCATAATAAACCGGGCTGCCAAGAACAAGGCCGTCCGCATGTTCAAATTTTTCAGCCACTTCATTTACCGCGTCATCAAATACACATTTTCCTTTTTTTGCGCAGCCGCCGCAGCCGATGCATCCCCGAATCGCCTGGTTTCCTACCTGGACCAGTTCTGTCTCGATGCCCTCTTCCTCAAAAACCTTGATCATTTCCTGCAGGGCGATAGCTGTATTGCCATTCTTCCTGGGGGAACCGTTTAATAATAATACCTTCATGGTCAGCCTCCTTTTGGTGTTATAAGCACTTGTATCATGATTATTGCCGGAATAGTAATTCTGGAATAGTAATTCTGGAATAATAATTCTGGAATAGTAATTCTGGAATAATAATTCTGGAATAGTAATTCTGGAATAATACGTCTGAAAATAATATGTTATTGAATAATCTGCTATAAGGATATCCTGTTTGAGAATCCGTGTCAATTCGGACTTGATCCGGCTGCGCAGTTTGACTTGAGCGCCGCCGTGCGCATCCTCGCGTGCATAAGCATGCGTAACAATGCTCCAGTGGAGCATTGTGCAGGTGAGATAAATTGATTTTGTAAATACCTGGGCAAATGGTATTGAGCCAATCTATTAGACCTGAATGAACCTGACTTTTATACTTTATGATGTGGCGGCGTATGCGCATATGCGTGGATGTGCGCAGCGTGGCTGTACGTACCTGTACGGCTATGTCCAGGATGTCCAGGCTGCCGCAAGAAGATAGAAACAGGGGTAATTTATGTATTTTACAGGTATTGATATTGGTTCTACAAGCGCCAAAACCATAGTGCTGGGGGAAGACGGCGGGATTCTTTATAAGTCTGTCCGGCCAACAGGATGGAGCAGCGTGGATACAGCGGAGGAAATCCGCCGGACGCTGCTGGATAAGGGTTTTGATGCGGAGAAGGAGCCGTGTACAGCAACGGGATACGGCAGAATTTCCGTTCCCTATGCCAATAAGACTGTCACTGAGATCACCTGCCACGCGAAAGGCGCGGTCCATCTTTTTGATCAGCAGGATATGCTGGTGATCGACATAGGCGGCCAGGATACCAAAATCATACGGATTGAGCATGGCCAGGTCAGGGATTTTATGATGAATGATAAATGCTCTGCCGGCACGGGCAGATTTCTGGAGGTTATGGCAAATTCCATGTCCATGCGGCCGGATCAGATGTGTGAGATTGCGGAGGAAGGCAGCGGCAGCGGCGTCAGCATCAGTTCCATGTGCACGGTCTTTGCGGAATCTGAGGTCATCGGCCTGATTGGAAAAGGAGAGAAGCAGGAGAATATAGCATATGCCGTCGTGGACTCCATCATCAGCCGTGTAGCCAGCCAGTGCAGCAGGCTCTTCAGCCCTGATGTACCTGTTTTTCTGACGGGCGGCCTGTGTGAATGCGATTATATCCGGCGTGATCTGGGGCGCAGACTTGGAAGTACGATCCGGTCCTGTCCGGATGCCCGCTATGCCGGCGCCATCGGAGCCGCTCTCATGGCAAGGCGCTTAAAGTGATAGCAATGAATCTTAATTAAATGGAGGATAGAACAATATGGAAATTATTAAAGAACTCCCCGAGGTATTTGAAGAGTTTGCGCAGCAGAGGAGAAATTCCTTCCTGACAGTGAAGGAACTGAAAGACAGAGGAATCCCGGTAGTGGGCGCTTACTGTACTTATTTTCCCAGAGAACTTGCTCTTGCTATGGGAGCAGTACCGGTAGGCCTTTGCTCCACATCCGATGAGACCATCCCGGTAGCAGAGAAAGATCTGCCCAAGAATCTGTGTCCCCTGATCAAGTCAAGCTATGGCTTTGCTGTTACCAATAAATGTCCATTCTTCTATTTCTCAGATCTGGTAGTCGGTGAGACAACCTGTGACGGTAAGAAGAAGATGTACGAGCTGATGGGCGAGATTAAGGATGTATTCCTTATGGAACTTCCTAATTCCCAGAGCCCTGCTTCTCTGGAACTCTGGAAGGGTGAAGTAATCCGCCTGAAAGAGTACATGGAGAAGAAATTTGAAGTTGAGATTACTGAAGAGAAGGTTCGCGAAGCAGTCCGCGTGCTGAATGAAGAACGCCGCGCGCTGACAAGACTCAGCGAGGTTATGAAACTGGATCCCGCACCGATCACCGGTTATGACCTCTTCAAGGTTCTGTACGGCAGCCAGTTCAAATTCGACCATACCGTAATCCCCGGTGAGACAGACAAACTGACCGACAAGATTCTGGCAGAATACAAAGAAGGTAAGATGCAGGAGAAGAAGCCTCGTATCATCCTGACCGGATGTCCTGTAGGAGGCGCTACCGAGAAGGTAATCCGTGCCATTGAGGACAACGGCGGTATCATCGTTGCATACGAGAATTGCACCGGTGCAAAACAGTTTGACCGTCTTGTAGATGAGGATGCTTCTGATATCTATGCAGCTCTGGCAGAGCGTTATCTTGCAATCGGCTGCTCCGTTATGTCACCCAACCCCAACCGTTACGAACTTCTTGGCCGCCTGATTGACGAGTATCATGCTGACGGCGTGGTAGATATGGAACTCCAGGCTTGCCATACATACAACATCGAGACAACCAAGATCCGCAGATTCGTAACAGAAGAGAAGAAGATCTCTTACCTGAATCTGGAGACAGATTATTCACAGGCAGACGCAGGCCAGCTGGCAACCCGTATCGCAGCTTTCATCGAGATGCTTTAATCTGAAACGGGATGTGCCAATTGGTACGCCATGATCGGGATGCTTTAAATCCCGGCAGGATGTAAAGCAGTTTTTCGAACATCAATGATTGAATAATCAGCCAGATATCTATATAATAATTACATGGATTATGTAAAAGGCGGTTCCGGACAATGATCCGGAACCGCTCTGTTTTATGGAGCTTTTATAGATGAAATGGTTTAAAGATCTTAACAAACGTGATAAGGAGATAGCAGGTCTGGTAATCCTGACCTGTATCGCAATCTATGTACTGGTCATGATCGCCAATCAGGCAGGACCAATTTTTAAAGGGACTGTCACAGCTGTAAAGTGGGTGATGAAAGTCCTGACGCCTGTGGTTGTGGGTTTTATCATTGCATATCTGCTCTATCCCGGTGTGATTTTCTTTGAAAGACAGCTGGGTAAAATCGGATTTCTAAACAGGAAGGGCAAGTCCCACAGGTTACTGGCGGTATTGATTCTTGCTTTAATCGTAGT
>Ga0326514_10001073_pt1 | contig 17965 bp, 33 predicted proteins | sample 3_2548_0518_D_FD_203653 | JGI IMG/M metagenome (GOLD analysis project Ga0326514, IMG submission 203653) | Bovine rumen microbial communities from UC Davis, California, United States - 3_2548_0518 | ecosystem: Host-associated > Mammals > Digestive system > Stomach > Rumen | place: USA... | reverse complement strand
GGTACGCAGGGCTCCATTCTTGATGTTTACGGGAAAGGCGAGTACGAGTTCGACAACTACCTCGTGAAGCTGCATCTGAACCGGGGCATTGACACCGGGGTGGTGCTGAGATACGGGAAAAACATCACCGATCTGACACAGGACGAGAACATCGAGACCACCATCACTGGAATATGCCCGTTCTGGAAGGATCAGACTTCCGGGACAACGGTCACCCTCCCGGAGTATGCCGTGTGGAGTTCCACCGCGGCGAACTTCCCCTATAAGCGGACGGCTGTGGTTGACTTCTCCTCCGACTTCCAAGAGGAGCCAACCGTGGAACAACTCCGGCAGAGGGCAAACAAATACATCGAGGACAATGACATCGGCATTCCGAAAGTCTCCCTTGACGTGGAATTTGTCCCGCTCTGGCAGATGGAGGGCGTTTCGACTGGCAACCCGACCAGAACCTTGATGCTCCCCGCCACGGTGGACGGCGACACACTCCTCAATCTTGGCGGCTCTGTGAGCGGAGACACCGTCACGCTGTCGGATGCCTATTGGGACATCACGTTTGACGATTACAAGGTCTTGGAACGCCTGCACCTCTGCGACACTCTCACGGTCAGATATGACGCTCTGGGCGTGGATGCCACGGCAAAAATAGTCAAAACGGTCTACAACGTATTGGCGGACAGATATGACTCCTTAGAGGTCGGAGACGCACGGACGAATCTTGCCAATCAGATCGCGGGAGTGGATGACGCGCTCCAGAACCTCCGGGCGCAGATGCAGAACGAGCGGTCAACGCTGCAGGCCTATGTAGACCACCAGACGGAACTCATCACGGGCGGTCTGGGCGGCTTTGTGGTGTTCAACTACAACGCTGACGGACAGCCGGAGGAGATCCTGATCATGGACTCCGATGATATGGCAACAGCTGTCAACGTCATCCGTATGAACCAGAACGGCATTGGCTTCAGCCGGACAGGCTACAACGGGCCATTTACATCGGCGTGGACGATTGATGGTGTATTTAACGCCGATTTCATCGGAGCGGGAAGCATCAAGGCGAACATCATCAAGGGTGGCCTGCTGACGGATGAGGCGGGTTTGAACTCTTGGAACCTTCTGACGGGTGCGCTTAACCTGAGCGGTGACATCACCATGACCAAACAGACCTATGACGCATTGGTCGAGGCAAAATTAGGGCGATACAGTTTCACCAACTACTTGGGGCAAACCTTTTGGATGAACGGCCTTCAAATTGCGATAACGGGGAGTTCGTCCGAAATAACCAACAAAAAATCTATATCGAACAACCGGGAAGTAACTGAATATACCGTAACGAGCAAAAATGCTACTGCAATATCTACAAGCAAAAACGATGGATTAGAGGTTCGAACGATACAGGTGTATGGCCCGTCTACTTCCCATGCAACCGTTGAGCGTGTAAATCAAAGCTACTATACCATCCAACGATACACGAACATCGGAGACGGCTCCGCCTCAAACGCCGGGACATTCCAGTTTGGCGAAAAATCGTTTAGCTATGTCGGAGCTGGCGGGCAGGCAGACGCTCCGCTCATTGAAGTTGACTCTTATGGAGCAACGATTGGAACCGGCGAGGTAATAACAGCTTCGCGCTTCATCAGAATAAGTTCAAGCGGGTTTGAGGCCTATGCGTCCGCACAGAGCATGGTATACCGCGCAGACCTTGGGACGCTGCGTGTGAACGGAAAACGCGTTGCGTTTGATTCTTCATCCTCCGAGCGATACAAGCATGATATTGCTGAACTTGGAAGCGACCTTGACCCGCACAAGTTGCTTGAACTGAAGCCGAAGCAGTTCGTGTTCAACGAAGACCATCCGCTCCAATATCAAGACATGAAGGGCAAGACTCTGCCCGGCTTTATCGCTGAGGAAGTAGAGGAAATCTATCCTGCCGCAGTCATTCACGACAACGAAACAGGCGAAATTGAAAACTGGGATGAAAGAAGAATCATCCCCGGAATGTTGGCGTTGATTCAGGAGCAACAGAAGCGCATCGAAAAACTGGAAAAAATTATAGAGAGGATGATGGACAATGGCAAATGATGTCAGCTATTTCAAGGTGTCAGGGGACTCGACCACCTACCAGTTTAATGACCCGGATGCGGAGAACAGAATCGGAGCGTTAGAGTCAACTGTCAACGATCAGGCGGGGGATATCGCCGACAACACATCGGCGATTGGAACGCTGTCCAGCCTGACAACAAGCGCAAAGGACAACCTTGCGGCGGCGGTAAACGAGGTGGACGCCCATGCAGATACCAACGCCTCCGCAATTAGTCAGCTAAATAGTAAATTGGCAAACCTCATCGGATTTAAAATCGTTGATATTGGCAATGTGACGATAACGTCTGGTGGTTATTTGAGCTTAGAAAACTACCGTCCCAGTTTCCCAACTGGTTACAGTTTTATGTTTGCCATGATAAACACTTACGGCTCGTCATCCACAAAAACAGCGTTCTCCCTTACGGACAATGGCACGTGGTTGATTGGCACTGCCGGGGACACTATAACAGGCCTTAAGGTTAGCTATTACTATTGTAGAACGGGTTGTATTGGACGCTTGACCTAAATGACCATTCAGGTCGATAGCGTGAATGCTATTGAGCCGATTACAATCACGTCAAAATAAGTATCTGGCATGGTCACCGCAATCCCTGTGCTGATGGCACTGGTGGTAAACGACCCTGTTGTGCCACCAAGCACAGAGTAGTTTGTTCCACCGCTGTATTTCTGCACAACAGCCGAAAACGGGGTCGAGCCAGACCGCCGATTTAACGCAAACAGGAAAAACACGGCGTTGCCACCACCAGAATACGAAATGTTAAAGCCGCTTGCGGAGCCGATTGAGATATAGCCGGTTCCGGCAAATCCAGATATCTTACTATTTAGCTAAATAAGAGAGAAAGAAAGGAAGTCCTTCAAATGAATGTGATTTTAACCATTGTGTTGGCCGTATTAGGCTCTACAGGGGTGTCCTCCATCGTGGTGGCACTCCTGCAACGGCACTGGAGCAAACGGGACAGGGAGGACTCCCGCATTGATGCTCTTGTGACCGCTCAACAGGTCTTGATGATTGACCGTGTCAGATACTTGGGACGGAACTACATTGAGCAAGGATACATTGCTCTCCCAGATAAAGAGAACCTGATTGCTATGTATTCGGCATATAAGAGCCTTGGCGGGAACGGGCATCTTGAAACGGTCATGTCAGAGGTTAACAGATTGGAGGTCAAGGGATGAACAAACAGTTTTGGATTGCACTCGCAAAACGGGCGGCGTGGACAGCTGCCGAGACGGCGTTGGCCCTGATCCCTGTCGGTGTCGGCATCGAGGAAGTCGGCTGGCTCCACGTTCTGTCCGTGTCCGCACTGGCCGCTGTGATCAGTGCGCTTAAATCTATCGTGGCAGGAATGCCGGAGGTGAGCAAATGAGTGCGGTTGACAAGGTAGTGGCCATGGCCGTCTCACAGATCGGCTACCACGAAAAGGCCAGCAACTCGAATCTCTATTCGTTCAGCGGGAACAGCGGTTCCGGCAACTGGAACAAATACGCCTACGAGATCGACAAGAATTATCCCGGCTACTTCAACGGTGGGAAGAACGGATACGAGTGGTGCACCTCATTCGTCAGCTGGTGCTTCCTGGTGAATTTCGGCACGGACACCACGCATAAGATGATGCACACGCCGAAGAACAGCATGGCTGCCGGATGCGTGTATGCCGTCCAGTATTTCAAGGCGGCCGGTGCGTACTACTCCACGCCGAAGGTGGGCGACCAGTGGTTTAAAAAGGACAGCAGCGGAGACGCATGCCACACCGGCCTTGTGGTCTCCGTGAGCGGTTCTCAGTTTGATGTGGTTGAAGGAAACGTCAACAATCGTGTAGAAAGAAATACATACAACGTTGGCGGCTACAGCACCCACGGCTTCGGCAGACCGGACTGGAGCGCAGCTGAGTCCAAGACCTACACCGAAGGCTGGGTCAAGGACAGCAACGGCTGGTGGTACAGATACAAGGATGGCTCCTATCCAAAGGAGACTTGGAAAAAGATTGATGGAAGTTGGTACTACTTTGACGGGGAGGGATACATCTTGACCAATCAGTGGACATACGACAAGGGCAATGCATATTACCTCAACGGTGATGGCAAAATGGTCACCAACCAGACGCTCATCATTGACGGAGAGGGAAGGCTGATTCCGTTTGGAGCGTTCTATCCCAAGTTGGGTGATGTCAAATACCAACTGTACAGAGAGGCCCTTGACGCAGCCATCGCGAAAGACATTCTGAAAGGCTACGGCGGTTCTGGTGACGATATGGTCATCAACATGAGCGAGGAGTCCGTGCGTATGTTCGTATTTCTCTACCGTGCGGGGGTGCTCTGATGGTCGGGACTGGCAAAGGCGTAAAGTTTGAGCGGATCAGGAGAATCACCGGGTATCTGGTGGGCACCATGGACAAGTGGAACGACGCCAAACGCGCCGAGGAGCGGGACCGGGTCGTGCATCTGAGCTCCCCCAAAAAGGAGGGCTGATATGCTGCCTGATTTCGAGCTGATCAAACACGATCTGCAGGGCGGGCACGATGTTACCATCATTCCGATCAGCGATGTCCATCTGGGAGCTGCGGAGTGCATGGAGAAGGAGTTCATGGAGTTTATCCGGATGGTTGCGGACAAGCCAAACGTCTATCTGACACTGGGCGGCGATCTGCTGAACAATGCCACCAAGAGCTCCGTGAGCAACATCTACGACGAAGTGTACCGCCCCTCTGAGGCCAAGCGCATGATGGCTAAGCTGCTGGAACCGGTCAAGGACAGGATCCTCTGCGCCGTCGGAGGCAACCATGAGCGGAGATCCAGCAAGGACGTGGACGACGATATCACCTACGACATCATGGCAAAATTAGACATCGAGAACCTGTACCGGGAGAACATCGCGTTCGTCAAAATCCAGATGGGACGGCCCACCACAAGCGGAGGCCACCGAAACAAGGGAGCCTACAGACCGACCTACTGCATTGCCGTCACTCACGGCTCCGGCGGCGGCGTGCTCACAGGCGCGGGCGTCAACCGCAATGAGCGGTTCGGCTACGCGCTGGACGGCGTAGACGCTCTTATTGTGGGCCACACCCACAAGCCGTACACCACGCAGCCGGGGAAGGTCTCCGTGGATCTCAAAAACGACAGGGTCAGCGTCAAGCCGTTCCGGGTGATCAGCTCCACCAGCTGGTTGTCGTTCGGAGGATATGCGGCTCAGAAGATGCTCCTGCCGTCCACGCACTGTCTGCAGACGCTGGTGCTGCGGGGTGACAAAAAAGAAATTATAGTGACAATGTGAGAAAACGTGTGGGAGGGTTCCAGGGCCCTCCCACTATTTTGTTAGCATTTTTTGTTAGCAAAACGGTGTAAAAAGTGCCTTCCGGGTGTCTTTTTAGCATGACAAAAGCGGAACTATTTGAGACAGGAAAACCTAGTATTTCCAACGAAAAACGGAAAAATCCCCAGAAACTCAAGGCTTCTGGGGATTGGGCTGAATCGGGCCGCGAACTGTCACACAAATTCTTATTCCCCTTGATTTTTCAAGGGGTCTGAGTTCTCGTTAGCATTTTTATTAGCGTTTTTGAAAAAATTCGTCAGGTCTGCGGTGTGCTGAATCAGATCCCGATCGCTGATGTGCGTGTAGATCTTCCGCATGGTCTGGAAGTCCGACCAGCCGCCGATCTTCATGGCCGTCTCCTCTGGGATGCCAAGATGCACACACAAGCTGGCGAAGCTGTGCCGCAGGCCGTGGATCCCAACCTCAGGCACGCCTGCGTCCCGGCAGGCTGCGTTGATGTTCCGGATCGTGGTCTGCTGCGTCCGGTATGGCGAGACAAAGCCATCCCTTATTTTAACACGTTCCAGTGCGGTTTGCAACTGCGGGATGAAGATCGGCACCACGCGCCGAGAGGACTCTGTCTTGTTTGTCTCCTTATGCACCAGCTTATTGTGCTCATCCGGCACCAGCGCGCCGGCGACCTGGATCGTCTTCTTCTTCAGATCCACCTTGTCCCACGTGAGGGCCAGCAGCTCCGAGCACCGGAGCGAGCTCAGCGCCAGCAGGGCAGGGATCTCGCAGGGCCTGCCATCGATGACCTTCAGGAAGGCGCTGATCTGCTCCGCGTCCAGGAACGGGCGGTCAGACTGCACCACAGGCCGCATGGAGATCTCCGGCATGGACTGGCCGGTCTGGAACTTGTACACCGACCGGATCAGGCTCCAGGCGTTTTTCATGGTCTTGCCGGACAGGGTCTTTGGCTGGCTGTCATAGACCGCCTGCCAGTTCCTGATCGACTTCATGGGCTTGTCCATGTAGTCCTGGAAGCGTGTTTTCTGGATGTTCCGGTAGGCACGGATCGTGGCCGGGGAAAGACTGTTAGACTTGGCCTTGATGTACTCGTCGATGCTCTGCCTCAGTGTCAGGTCAGACCGTGCGGCCTTCTCAGCCCGCAGGCCTGCCCGGTGTGCCGCCTTTATAGTCTCGGCGGTGTGGAGGCACTGCTGTTTCGTTGGAGCCGTCACAGGCACGCTCTCGCCGCCGAGCCGCAGCTGGATGAACCACGAGCCGCTCTTGAGCTGCCGTGGCTCCGGTACCTTCATAATACCACCCCCTTTTAAGTTTGCCCCTCTCTGGCCTCGGCCGGGGAGGGGCTTTTTTTTATTTCTTGTCTTTTTCACGCTGAGCTTTTGCAAACGCGGCGAAACGCTTAACTTCATCGTAAATGTCATCGTCCACATTCACATCTCCAAACAGGGCAAACTTCACAATATCGTCTGCCGGCTCAGGTGTCAGCGTGTCTATTGGATCCACGTAGCCAGGAATGGAGCGCATGGCGATGCCCATGGCTTCGGTTAACGACATCCCGGTGAAGTAATCAACCGGAACATTAAAATACGCAGAGATTTTTGCCAGTGTTTTGCCGTTTGGCATTGCCCCGGTTTTTCTCCACTTCGTGCCTAATCCACGACTCAGACCGATCTCGGTCAGGGCCTTGGTCACCGATATGCCCTTTGCGGCGCACAGTTCCTCGAACTTGTCATAAAACACAATCGCGACCTCCGTTCTTGTGCTATTTGCAGAAGTTTACTTTTTTCAACATATTTCGTTGACAAGTTTACTTTGGTATGCTATATTGGGCACATAAGTTCACCAAAGTAAACTCAGCCAAGCGGCCCAAATGCATTATTCGGTTACTCGCATGCACAGAATATCACATTTGATTACTTTGGTCAACACTTTGAAGAGAAAGGAGTGAACTTTTGGATGCCTGCACAATGGACAGCAGAAATTCTTGGTGAAATGCACCTTGCCGGAATCACAGCGAAACAGCTTGCAGAAGAGGCAGGGTGGCATGAGAAGTATCTGAGCGCCGTTATGAACGGACACCGGGACCCCAAAGGGGCAGAGGATACGCTACGGGCTGCGTTGGGCCGGATTAAGAGCAAATCGCAGTAATCATCAATTATTGACAGTCCCATATTCGGGACAGAAAGGAGACAGCATGACAGTCTACAAATTTACCGTCGAGGCGGAACGGGAGAGATTCATGGAGCCGCCACTGCGCGACACGTCCGATCACTATATCGCGGCGTATTCCTACGACCAGGCACACAGCCACGTATGGAGCAATCTGACCCGGGCTGGGTGGACGGTCAGGCAGATCACCGGGAAAGAGATCCTGGTGCAAGACATCCGCGACTCCTGCGACCGCATAACAGATTGAGGAGGGAACGAAATGGCATACCAATTCAACTCTGGCAAACGGATCCGGCTGAGCGCTCTGATCAAGGACGGATCCATCACCGACGAAACCATCATCAAGATCTACGACGACCAGACCGGGCGCTGCCTGGCTGCAGGAAACTGGTTTCAGGATCAGGTCCTGAACTACTCCGAGCAGTTCGGTCACGCAAACAGCGTCAGCAATGGCGACATCGTCCGGTTCTGGCTGGACTAAGGAGGCGAGGCCATGCCTAAACTGAAAAAACCGCCGGACAGATACCAAAAGCTCCGAGTCCTCGTCCGCGGGACGATGGCAGACCAGCAGGTCACGCAGACAGACGTGGCCGGGTGGTTCGGCTGCGCCAGGCAGACCGTCAACTACAAGCTACGGTCTCCGGATCTGCTGACGCTGGGCGAGCTCCGGACGCTGTCCGGGAAACTGGGGATCCCCGCAGATGAGATGCGCGCAGCGATCCCATTTTAGGAGGAACGACATGAAGAAACCAATCATCGAAGTCATTGTTAAACAGCCCGGCCACCCGCCGTTCCGCGTGAGCTGCCTGAACGAGCTGGAGACGATGCAGTCCCTGGTGGAGGGATACATCGAGGTGCTCCCGGTGGCGGAGAACCTCCTGATCATCTGCAACGAGGAGGGCAAGCTCATGGGAATGCCGTACAACTGCACGCTGGTGGGTGAGCAGCTGGTCGGCCCCATCGTGTTCGTCGGCGTGGACGGGGAGGAATTCGACAGCGTCCCGCTGACAATCAGCCAGGCGAAAGAGCTGTTCCCGCAGATGTGGGAGGTGGGCTGATGCGTAACGTGTTCATTCTCGCCTGCGCCCTGCTGATCGCCGTCAGCGTGATCCTGATCGCAGGACAGCAGCCCCAAACGCAGGAGACGATGGTCACGCCGGTGGAGCTGACGGCCCCGGCGCCGATCCGGATCCACATCCCCGAGGAGCCGGACATGGACGGCATCGTCTACTCCGACGAGATCCCGCTGAGCTACGGGCTCCAGCTCCACGCGCAGCTGGTCTGCCGGGAGTACGGCGTGCCCTACAGCCTGATGCTGGGGCTGATGGAGACGGAATCCAGCTTCCGGGAGGACGCTGACTCCGGCTGGGCCTTCGGGCTCTGCCAGATCGGGTACATCAACGAGGACTGGCTCGCCGAGCAGGGCCTCGACATCCGGAGAACCGTGGACAACATCGAGGCCGCCGGCCTGATCCTCGGGGACTACCTGAACCGCTATGACGTGCAGCAGGCCTTGATGGCCTATAACTGCGGAGAATTCGGCGCCCAGGAGCTCTGGGCGGAAGGAATCAACGAAACGGAATACAGCCGCACCGTGTTGGATGCGGCTCACAAATGGGAGGAAACAATCCATGACAGACCTTGAGAAAAAAGAGAAGGAGCTGGCCTCGCTGGAGGAGGAGCTCCAGAGCTATGCCCGCGAGATCCAGGAGCGCGAGCGCGCCCTGCAGATCGCAGAGGCAGCCAAGCGGGAGGACGTGACCCGCACCGACTATCTGTTCGACCGCATTAACAGAGACAACAGGAAGCTGACCATTGAGGTGCCGCCGGTGATCCAGATCGCCCCGCAGCCTCAGCAGAGTCCGCAGGACGTGATCACCACGCTCATGGCGACGGTGGCAGCCATCGCAGGTGTGGCGACGCTCCTGGCCGTGATCCTTTGAAAGGAGGTGAAGCGAATGTATAAACCGATCAAGCTCAGCGAAGTCCCTGCAAAGCGCGGGAAGACCAACCCACAGGTGCTGAGCGACCTGAAGGACTTCCTGGAGACCAGCGCCGTGGCCGGAGAGGTCCGGATCCCGGAGGGACAGCTGGTGAAACACACCTACGCGGCCTATCACAACGCGGTGGTCCGGTACGGCTACCCGGTCGAAGTGACGGTCAGGGGCGGCAGGCTGTTCCTGCTCAAAAAGAAGACCGCCCCCGGAGCGGCAACTCCGAAGGGCGGCAAGTGAAAAAATACGCTACCCCCAGTATAGGGGAGAAAGGAGAAATTGTCAATGGCATACTACCACGGCCCCACGGACGACCCGCTCCGGGACGCGGACAACTACGACAGGGATCAGTGCCAGTGGCTGGCAGAGCGGCCGCTGTGCCACGCCTGCGGGGAGCCGATCCAGAGCGAGGTCTGCTATGAGGCCAACGGCCACAAATACTGCTACGACTGCGAGGATGAAGTCTGGAACGATATCCGGCGGTTCTACCTCGCCGAGACAATGAGTTAAGGAGGTATAAATGAATATTACGCAAGGCAAAGTGATCCGGCCTCAGAAGGTCGTGATCTACGGCGTCGAGGGCATCGGCAAGACCACCTTCGCCGCGGCGTTCCCAGATCCGCTGTTTATCGACACGGAGGGCTCCACCGTGCACCTGGACGTCAAACGGACGGACAAGCCGCTGAACTGGGATGACCTGATCAACACCGTCCACGAGGTCTGGACGGCTCCGGGGCTCTGCAAGACGCTTGTCATCGACACGCTGGACTGGGCGGAGCAGCTCTGCGTCAACCATGTCTGCCAGACGAACGGCAAGAGCTCCATCGAGGCCTTCGGCTACGGCAAGGGCTACACGATCCTGGGCGAGACCTTCCAGCAGCTGCTGAAGGAGCTGGACAACGTGATCCAGAGCGGCGCCAACGTGGTGCTGACCGCCCACGCGAAGATGCGGAAATTCGAGCAGCCGGACGAGACCGGCAGCTACGACCGCTGGGAGATGAAGCTGTCGAAGTACGTGGCCCCTCTGATCAAGGAGTGGGCGGACATGGTGCTCTTCGCCAACTACAAGACTATCCTGGTGGCCGACGAGAACGGCAAGAAGAAGGCACAGGGCGGCCGCCGGGTGATCTACACATCCCACCATCCCTGCTGGGACGCGAAGAACCGGCACGGCCTGCCGGATGAGATCGACCTGGACTACAAGGCCATCAAGGACGCCATCGAGCCGAAGACCGCGAAGAAGGCCGCGAAGAAGAAGGAGCCCGCGCAGGACACCTCCAGAGCCTCCAGCGCGGTGGATGTGCCGGAGAAGGTCATGGAGCTCCTGCGGCGCGATGACATCGCCGAGGAGGAAGTCCGCAAGGTCATCGTGGACCGGGGCAAGTTCCGGCCTGCCACGTGGCAGGAGATGGACGAGGCCGGCTTCGTCGATAAGTGGGTGATCCCGTACTGGGACAACATCCGCGACATGATCCAGAGCGACCCGCACCGGCTGCCGTTCTGAAACTAACTTCAAACTAACTAAAACTAACTAACAGGAGGAACTAACTATGGCATTTGATGGACATGTAATCGGCTGGGACGACGAGGTCGTCAACGACGGATCGGACTTTATCTACCTGGAGGAGGGCGACTACGATTTCACCGTGGAGTCCTATGACCGGGGCACGTTCAAGGGATCGCAGAAGATCCCCCAGTGCCCGAAGCTGGAGCTCAAGCTCAAGGTGCAGACCCCGCAGGGCAGCACCACCGTCAACTATGACCTGATCATGTGGAGCACACTGGAGTGGAAGTACTCCGAGTTCCTGCGGGCCATCGGCATGAAGAAGCACGGCGAGAAGGCCAAGATCGACTGGAGCCGCCTCACCGGAGCCAGAGGCCGCGGGCGGTTCTACACACGTACATACAAAAAGCAGGATGGCTCCGAGGGCAAGACCAACGACGTCCGCCGCATGTACGACTACGAGGATCCCGCATGGGTCAAGGAAGCTGAGACCGCCGCCCAGACCGGCGACTTCGGGGGCTTCTGATGCAGGGACAGGGATTTGACCCGCTGGAGCTGCTCCAGCACATCGATCCCGCCCAGCTGACATACCAGGAATGGGAGAATGTTCTGGCCGCAGGCAAGCACGAAGGGCTGAGTGCTGACATCCTGGACGAATGGTCTAAAGCCGACAGCCGATATAAGGCGGGAGAAGTCGAGAAAAAACTCCGCACCATCAAGGGAGCAGGCAACCCAGTTACTGCTGGCACGCTCTATCATTATGCTGTTGAGCAGGGCTGGCAGCCCGCTCCCACGGGGCACGTCATCGACTGGGACGACATGATCTCCGACGACGGCGACTTCCGGGTCGTGGATCCCGCCTGGGTGGACCCGCACCCCAGCATGCCGGCGGCGCCTCAGAGCGACAGACCGGACGATCTGGCGGAGTACCTGCGGATCCTGTACAGCCCGGACGAGTATGTGGGTCTGGTGATCGAGAGCAGCTACGACGAGGAGAAGGATAAGTTCCACCCGGCGGGAAGCGGGTACTACACCCGCACCGCCGGCGAGTGGCTGGACCTGATCGAGAAGTACCGGTTCCGGGAGAACCCCTTCGGCTGGATCGTCGGGGACTACAACACCCAGGCCGGCGCGTGGATCCGGTTCAACCCGCTGGACGGCAGGGGCGTCAACGACGAGAACGTCACCGCCTGGCGCTATGCCCTGGTGGAGTCCGACGCGGTCAGCGTGGAGAAGCAGTACAGCCTGATCCAGGCGCTGGAGCTGCCGGTGGCGGTTATGGTCCACTCCGGCGGGAAGAGCCTCCACGCCATCGTGCGGGTGGACGCAAAGAGCCAGACCGAGTATCGGGAGAAGGTCAAGTTTCTCTATGAGGTCTGCGACGCCAACGGCCTGCGGGTGGATCAGAACAACAAGAACCCGTCCCGGCTCAGCCGGATGCCGGGTGTCACACGGGGCGAGCACCGGCAGTACATCGTCGCCCGGAACATCGGAAAGCCCACCTGGCAGGACTGGGTGGACTACATCGAGGACCTGCGGGACGAACTGCCGGAGGACGAAGACGGCCACGCCGAAGTGCTGGAGCGTCCGCCGCTGGCGCCGGAGCTGATCGAGGGAGTCCTGCGGCAGGGACACAAGATGCTCCTGTCCGGGCCCAGCAAGGCGGGCAAGAGCTTCGCCCTGATCGAGCTGGCGACGGCTATCAATGAGGGCGGCTACTGGTTCGGCCACAAGTGCAAAAAAGGCGCCGTGTTCTACGTCAATCTGGAGGTGGACCGGCCTTCCTTCATCGGACGGCTGATTGAGGTCCGGGAGTCCCTCGGATTAAGCCAGAGCCCGGAGCCGGACCTGCTTCGACTGTGGCATCTCCGCGGCGTGGCAATGCCGCTGGACAAACTGGTGCCGAAGCTGATCCGCAGGATCAAGGATGAGCAGTATCTGGCTGTGATCATTGATCCCATCTACAAGGTGCTCACCGGCGACGAGAACAGCGCCAGCGACATGGCAGCCTTCTGCAACCAGTTTGACAAGATCTGCCGGAGCATCGGCGCCAGCGTGATCTACTGCCATCACCACTCCAAGGGCCAGCAGTCCGGGAAGTCGGCGATGGACAGGGCTTCCGGCTCCGGCGTCTTCGCGAGAGATCCCGACGCCCTGGTGGACTTCCTGCAGATGAAGGTGCCGAGCGAGAACCTGATCGCCGAGGGCGCCACCGGTTGGAAGATCAGCTACACCCTCAGAGAGTTCCCCACGCCGGAACCGGATTATTACTGGTTCGCCTGGCCGATCCACGTGCACGACGAAGAGGGCGTGATCTGCCGGGCGCTGCCGGATGACGGTGAGGGCGGGAAGCCAAACAAGCAGACCATCAAGGAGACCAGGCTGATGCAGTTCGACTTCGTCTACGACGAGCTGTTCCGGAAGAACAAGGGTCGGGTCACGCTGGAGGATCTGGCGGCAGAGCTGCAGCCGGACAACGATGGAAACGCCGCCAACCCGCGGACGGTGAGGCTGTATATCAGCGAAGATCTCGCCAACCAATACTACGTGGAAGGCGGGAAGGTATACAAGAAGTGAAAGTGAAAATCCCCAATTTTCACTTTCACGCTGCGTGAATGAAAATCGCCGATTTTCACGATGCGGGAAAGTGAAACAACCCCTATATATGTATTTTCACTTTCCCGCGTGTCTCGTGCGTGGTGGAAGAAGAGAGTTGTAACTCTCTCTCTTCTTCCCCACACAGCACAAGACTGAGACCGATTTTTTGAGAGGTGAGATTTTGAACAGCAAACAGAAAGGCAAGCGGTTTGAGCTGAGCCTGGCGGCGAAGTTCCGCGAATATGGCTTCGAGGCCAGACGCACCGCCCAGTACTGCGGCAACACCGGCGACGCGTCCGACGTCGTGGGGCTGCCCGGGATCCACGTGGAGGCCAAACACCAGGAGCAGATGCGGCTCTATGAGTGGATGGCCCAGGCCGTCCGGGATCATAAGCCGGATACGCTGCCGGCGGTGTTCCACAAGCAGAACGGGAAGGACATCCTGGTCACCATGCGCTTCGAGGACTGGATGACACTCTACGGCAACAGCGACCTCCCGGACGGAGGTGTGCTGTGAAGAGCATCAGGACGAAGTACAAGGACATCTGGTTCCGGTCCAAGCTGGAGGCCCAGTGGGCCAAGCTGCTGGATCACTTCGGGATCCGGTGGGACTACGAGCCGGAGGGCTTCCGGTTCCGGGACGGCACCATGTACCTGCCGGACTTCTGGCTGCCGGAGTCTGAGACCTTCCTGGAGGTCAAGGGCCTGATGGACGAGGAGGACATGCACAAGATCCGGATGCTGCTCCATGAGGGGCGGACGCCGGTGGTGATCGGCATGAGCTGCGGCATCTTCAACGCCTGCGACTCGCATCCGGCGCCGGAGGATCGGGACGAGTTCTCCCTCGCCGGCGTCGCCAGCTCCGCGCTGGTCAAGTGCAGCCGCTGCGGCAGGTGGTCCTTCATCGGCACCAACGGCAGCTGGGTCTGCCGGTGCTGCGGATACTACGACGGAAACAACACCTATGACAAATGGCTCGACAGCGACGGTCTGGAACCGTTCTGGCGGTTCGCCCGGATCGACGTGCGTCAGAGCTACGAATGGAGGTCAACATGAACTGGATTAGAACAAGCCACATCGTCCACTCCAACGGCGAGTCGGAGACCACATACGAGGCGGCAGGCACCGAGCTGAAGATCGAGTCGAGGAAGCGGGCGATCCCGCACGCCAACCGATCCGGCAGCTGGATGCACACGACATACTTCCTGATCCGGCCGGACGGCACGGAGACGGAGCACTACAGCCTGACCAGGGCAAAGGAGGCAGCAGAGAATGAGAGATGACATTGTAAGCAGGCGGGAGGTCATGGCCTCCCTCGTCGCCGAGTATAACCGGCGGTACAGCGAGGGCGGCCTGAAGCTGGCCTGGATCGAGAAGGCAGTGAACGATACGCCGGAGCTGTGGATCAGCGTGGAGCATGAGGTACCGGTCAACGACGACCATGTGCTCTGCGTCACCAGGACAAAGGCAGGGCGGCAGAACATCGTGATCGGCTACTACATGGACGGTATGTGGCGCTGTGGGATGAACAGCAACGTGACACACTGGATGCCGTTGCCGGAGGTGCCGGAATGAGACTGATAGACGCTGACAAGCTGAAACAGCACTACAGTTGGTGGAACAACGAGGAGCAGAGGATGCTCGACCAGATCGTGGATTCACAGCCTACCGTGGAGACGGTGGTGCGCGGGAAGTGGATTCCGGTGACCAACGGGCGCGGAGGAAGTGAATGCAATATGTGCCACGCTTATGCTCCGAGTTATCAGAGTGGAGCAGAGTATAATTCACCATACTGCCCCGAATGCGGAGCAAAAATGGACGGAGGTGACCACGATGCGCCTGATTGATGCGGATGCGCTTGAAATGAACGTGCAAAACGAATGGGAACGGAACGAAATCAGCAATGGGGATTGGATTCAATTCCGGGAGTGGCTTAAAGAGATGCCAACCACCGATGCCGTTCCGGTGGTACATGGTTGGTGGATACAAAACGACAACGGAACGTGGTCATGTAACCGCTGTCATTCGTGGATTCCTGACGAACAACACTATTACGCAAGATACTGTTTGTATTGCGGGGCGAAGATGGATGGAGGTGACCACGATGCCTGAGTACACACCGGTTGAAGGGCTTTGCTGTGACTGCTTGAAGTGCGGCGAGCCGTTCTTTGGTGATTTCAGTGAAAACCTTTCATGCCCTTGCCACAAAGATGATGGTTCATGCTGGGACGGAGGTGACGGGGATGACGATTGACGAAGCTGTGAATCTGCTGACGGTCAAGCACCTGGAGAACAAGGTGAAGAAATGGATTCGTGACCCGGTGGCCTATACGCTGTATGAGGTCTGGCAGATTGCGGATAGCAAAGTGACTTACCACCCGTCCAACTTGCAACAAACTTGCAACCATGTTGCAACCAACGCCGACCGCATCCGGGCAATGAGTGATGAGGAGTTGGCGAAAAAATTCTGCGAGTTGGAAACATCAGGCATGATATATGGGCCGAGCGGGAGAGCGGCTTGGCTCAACTGGCTCAGGAGTCCGGCAGGAGGAGAAAAATGAACGCACAGGAACGATACTATGATCTCAAAGACCGAAAGGTCTGTGTGCAGTGCGGACGGCAGACCCCGGAAACTCTCCAAGGGCGGACACGGTGCAAGGCCTGCGCGAAAATCCACAGAGAGATTCAACAGCCATACAACGCCAAACGGATGGAGACATACCGGGAGCGGAAGGCAGCGGGTGTCTGCACAAGGTGCGGCGGGAAGAGAGACGGAGCCTCGCTGATGTGTTCGTTCTGCCGAGCAAAGCAGAGCCTGTCAGATAAGCGATGCAAGATGAGGAGGACGTTGTGAAACAGAAGGAACGCTATAGGCCGCACAAGTACGGAGACCGGGCGGACATCAACACAATCGTTGACACGGGGAATCCTTATCAGAACGTGGCGAACTACATCGTGCAACAGGCGGCTGAGGATTACCGCACGGCGGTTAGATACCTGGCGAAACACAGAAAGCCAAAGATGCTTGACTACATCTCGCCGGAACAAGCTGAACTAATCAAGGCAGGCGCGAACAGAACGAAACGCGAAAGATATCTGCGGAGACACGTTTGGCGGAAGGCCTACCGGGATGAAGTCCTCTGGGAGACGGATGTTGCTTTATGGTGGAGGCGGAAACAGGTCAAGGAAATTCGGGAGTCCAAGGAATGGAAGCACTTCTATTTCGCTGAAATCAGATGGTGGGATGCCGAGAAGACGGTGAAGGAATGCGAGGAATTCTTTTTAGGTGATTGGATCAAGGTACTCACACAGTTGGACGGGGCGGAACTGCTCCAGAGGTTGAGGGAGGAACATGGAGGCAAAACAGTATCTGCGAATGGTCAGGCGGTCGGTTGAACGCCTGCCGATCCTAAAGGCAAAGAAGCAGGCCGCACTTGACAAGGCAACGAGCGGAGTTGCGGGAGGCGGGGGAGTACGATCCTCCAATATCAGCAACATTCCGGAGGCGTATGCGATACAGGTTGAACGGTATTCAAGAGACATCGACAGAGCCGAGAGGATCATCCGGGAAGCGTCCGAACTGGTGGCACAGGTGAAGAATCCAACGTCACAGGATATCCTTGATCTGTACTATCTTGAGGCGGAACCGTGGTGGGCGGTAGCTGATTCGATTGACCGAACATACAACTACACCTGTACGAAACTCCACGGGACTGCGCTCAATGATTTTCGGAAAGTGTATCAAAATCGTTGTTAATCGTTGTTTTTGAAGTGCTACTATAGCATCGTCAAGGTGTACCTTGATGCCCTCCAAATGGCTCTGCCGGGATTACCCGGTGGGGCCGTTTGCCGTATAGGAGTGATGACATGAGCAACACAGGGAGAATCTACGAGGATATCTTGGACTATCTGCGGGAAGAATACCCGGAGGAATCCGAGAAAGAGCTGGAGAGACTTGCGGACGTAGTATTCAAAGCGTGGATTGATGGCGTGATATGAGGCCACGAAAGGACAAGTTCTATGCAACCAATGCGTGGGTGAATACACGGAACGCCTATCTTCGAAGCGTGGGCGGACTGTGTGAGAGGTGCTTAAAGGCGGGAGTGATCCGAGGGGCGGAGTTCGTACACCACAAGGTTCATCTGACGGACAATAACGTGGATGACCCGGACATTGCACTCAGCTTTGGCAATCTGGAAGCACTATGCCGAGACTGTCACGCAGCGGAACACGCAAAGAGACGGTATGTGGTGGATGCAAACGGGGAAGTCCACGTGAAACACTCCCCCCTATGAGACTGTAACAACCGCACGGCTGTAA
>Ga0326514_10001072_pt1 | contig 17971 bp, 21 predicted proteins | sample 3_2548_0518_D_FD_203653 | JGI IMG/M metagenome (GOLD analysis project Ga0326514, IMG submission 203653) | Bovine rumen microbial communities from UC Davis, California, United States - 3_2548_0518 | ecosystem: Host-associated > Mammals > Digestive system > Stomach > Rumen | place: USA... | reverse complement strand
CATCTCCTGTGATCATCAGGGTGATCAGATCTCCATCCCTCTTCACGGAGATGTCAAAGATCGTACGGACGTGATTCGGACGATCCGGCTTTGCAGTGCAGAAAGAAGAAAAATCATGCCGCCCGAGCAGATACCGGGCTGCCTGATCCATCTTCGATGCATCCAGAGGATAATAATAGAATGTCGAATAACGGGAAATTAGCGGATTCGGGATCGCCCGGTTCCATATCTGATAGCGGTAGGTCTTCCTGACCTTGCAGAAACGAGGATGAAAATCATCCGGGACCTGTTCGGATTTCTGTACCTTGATATCAGACGGGAGCCTTGTATTCATCGCAAATGCGATCTTATCCACAGGCATCCTGGCATCCGTATTGAAGACTGCCACATTGCCCATAGCATGTACACCGGCATCCGTCCGGCTTGCCCCTGTAACGTGGATCTCCTCTTTCAATAATTCTGAAAGATGTTTGTCCAGCTCGGCTTCGATCGTATCTCCCTCCGGCTGAATCTGCCATCCATGATAATTTGTGCCATCATAAGCAACAGTAAGCTTCACTCTTTTCATACAATATTGATCTTGATCTTAACAAATGTCTTCAGCAGGGCCATGCAGATAATATAGATCGCCATAGTGATATATGCGGCATAATCTCTTTTTCGATAGATCAGGGGTTTCATCTTGGTCCTGCCGGCTCCTCCCCGGTACCCGCGTGACTCCATGGCAAGTGCAAGGTCATTGGCTCTGCGGAAAGCCGACACAAAAAGCGGGACAAGAAGCGGAACCATTGCCTTTACCCTCCGCAGAAGTCCGCCGGAGGAAAAGTCAGCTCCTCTCGCTTCCTGTGCCCTCATGATCTTATCCGTCTCATCCATAAGAATCGGGATAAATCGCAGCGCGATACTCATCATCATCGCAATCTCATGCACCGGAACATGAAGTTTATTCATCCAGCGCAGCCCTGTCTCCAATCCATCTGTCAGACTGCTGGGTGTTGTTGTGAATGTGAGGATACTGGAGCCTATGATCAGGTAGGTAAGTCTTACAGCCATATGTACCGCAAACTCGATGCCTTCTACCGTGATGGCCAGTTTCCAGAACCTGACAACAACCCTTCCGGGGGTCAGAAAAAGATTAAAGAGAACTGTGATCAGCATCAGGACAAAGATCGGCTTCAACCCCTTGAGGATATACTTCAGCGGAATCTTTGAATTCGCGACTACAACTGCGATCGCGATCGTTGCCAGCACATAAGCGCTTACTGATCCGAATGCGAAAAGCGATATGATAAAGACCAGTGTTCCCATCAGTTTGACTCTGGGATCAAGCCTGTGAACGATCGAGTTGCCAGGATAGTACTGGCCAAGCGTCATGTCTTTCAGCATTCCCCGTCCGCCTTTCCAAATTCTTTCAGGATCTCCGCGGCTGCCTCCTTAAGTGTCGTCACATGGTCATTCACATCAAATCCCTTCTCTTTCAGGGCTTTCATGATATATGTAACTTCAGGTGCTGCAAGTCCGACACTTTCCAGCTCCTTTACATGAGTAAACACCTTCTCCGGCACATCGTCATACAGGATCTTTCCTTTATCCAGAACAATGATCCTGCCGGCATAGTCTGCCACATCATCCATGCTGTGAGAAACCAGTACAACTGTAATCTTCTGTTTCCGGTGCAAGTCCCGAAGGAGACCCAGGATCTCATCTCTTCCCTTCGGATCAAGTCCGGCTGTCGGCTCATCCAGGACCAGCATCTCCGGTCCCATAGCCAGAATTCCCGCGATTGCAACTCTTCTCTTCTGGCCGCCCGAAAGATCGAAAGGAGATTTCTCCTCAAAACTCTGATCGAGCCCGACCATAGCCATCGCAGATCTGGCTTTCTCCTTTGCCTCATCATCAGTCAGTCCCTGGTTCTTAGGTCCGAAGCAGACATCCTTCAGGACCGTAGTCTCAAAAATCTGGTATTCAGGATACTGAAAAACAAGTCCTGCCCTGAATCGCAGCTTCTGCATCGGATAGCCTTCCTCGTAAATGTTCTTTCCGTCTACGTAGATAGCTCCGGAACTTGCTTTATTAAGTCCGTTCAGATGCTGGATCAAAGTTGATTTTCCTGATCCTGTATGGCCTATGATACCGATGAACTCTCCTGCGTGAATGCTCAGATTGATATGATCGAGGGCTTTTTTCTCGTAGGCAGTCCCTTGTCCGTATATATAATTGAGATTCTCTATCCTGATTTCCATAGTGTCCAAATCCTGCATCAAAGGCAGAAGAAAGTCGTGGCAAATTCCATTTCCGAAAATCACCCTTCTCTGAGTCTGTCCAGTTCCTCCGTGAATTCTTCAATTGACAGAATCCCGTCCGGAAGGGAAAGACCCTTCATTTTCAGAAGATAGGCAAGCTCCGTCACTTTCGGAACATCCAGCCTGATCGCCTTCAGATCATCTACTCTTGAGAAGATTTCCCGCGGCGTACCCGTCATCACAACTTTTCCTTCATCCATAACGATTACACGGTCTGAGGGGATAACCTCCTCCATGTAATGGGTGATCAGAATGACCGTGACGCCCTCTTCCCGGTTTAGCTGGCGTACTGTATCGATTACCTCTGCCCTTCCGCCCGGATCAAGCATAGCTGTCGGTTCATCGAGCACGATACACTTAGGTTTCATGGCGATCACTCCCGCGATCGCGACCCTTTGTTTCTGTCCTCCGGAGAGCCTGTTCGGGGAACTCTTCCGGTATTCCAGCATTCCTACAGCATTCAGTGCTTTCCGGACCCTTTCCCAGATCTCTTTCGTCGGAATTCCCATATTCTCCGGTCCGAATCCGACATCCTCCTCTACAACAGAAGAGATGATCTGATTATCTGGATTCTGGAAAACCATACCTGCTGTCTGCCTTACTTCCCAGATCTTTGACTCATCCCTGGTATCATTGCCATCAATAAAAAGAGTACCCCCAGTAGGGACGAGAAGGGCATTCAGCTGTCTGGCAAGCGTCGATTTTCCGGACCCATTATGCCCGAGGATCGCGATAAACTGTCCTTCCTTCACTTCCAGGTCCACACCCTTCAGCGCCTGATAGGAAGAATCCACCTTGCCCTCATCGTCGTAGTGAAGATACTCATATGTAAGGTCATGACCTTCTATGATCGATTTCTCTTTTTTACTCATTCGTCAATTCTTTTCACTGACTGACCTTCCAACAGTCTTCCATTAAATTCACGGTACTTTCTGCCTGTCTTTTCGTTGATCAATTCGAAAAGGATCCGGCTGGCCTCCATCGTCATCTCTTTGATTGGCTGTTTGATCGTTGTAAGTGACGGATGGTAATAAGATGCAAGTTCGAGGCCATCAAAGCCTGCAACCGATACATCTTCCGGTACACTTAATCCGGCATCGAATATTGCTTTGCATGCACCAATTGCTATCGTATCCGAAATAGCAAAAACTGCGGTGAACGGGAGCTTTCTCTCAAGCAATGCCTTCGTCTCTTCATAACCGCTCTGCATGGTATAAGTATTCTGGCCCGGCTCAACCGATACTACAAGTGACTCGTCATAAGGGATTCCATTCTCTTCCAGAGCCCTTCTGTACCCATTCAGTCTGAGCTTCCCGATACTGGAAGTACGCCCGATCGAAGTCAGGATCACAATTCTCCTGTGCCCCATCTTGCAGAGATAGTCAACCATCCGATAACTCTCCGCTTCATCATTAATAGCAACTACGCCGAAATTGTCAAGGGCATCTGAAAGCTCAGCGTTGACTGTGCAGTAGACGAAAGGAACCGTAAGCTTCTGAAGAAGGTCCTCTCCAGGATGACTGTCGCCTCCCAGAAAGATAATTCCCTTCAGTCTTTTCTCCTTCTCGATCCTTATCGCGACTTCGATCTCATTCTCTTCCTCATCGACCTGCTGCAGTACAAAAATATATTGTTTTCCTAGTATATCACGTTCGAGCATCTGAATCATCTTTCCAAAGAGCGGATTACTGATTCCTTTTGTAAGAACAGCGATCGTATTGGACTCCGATCTTTTCAGATTTCTTGCACTGTTATTGGGGATATACTGGTATTTTGCGATTGTATCCATGATTTTTTTTTTTGTATCTGGATTGATATCCGGATGATTATTGATCGCTCTGGACACTGTGCTCACGCCAACTCCGCATATTTTAGCAATTTCTTTTATTGTGATCTGTTCCATACATATGTCCCTTCCAGTACCTGTCCAACGCATAAGTCGTTGGAATTATAATAACATACATTCGCTCATGCAATCATATATGTAGCAAATTTACTGTTTCCTATATATATCAATGCACAAACTGTATATGCAAATGCTTCTCACCTCAAAACAGAAAAGGGCAGGACAATTCCTGTCCCGCCCTCGTTCCTGAACCTGTATCAGATGGCTGGCATTCACTTTCTACTGCTGCGACCAACCAGTTCTGTCAGCCGGCGGATCTTTTTTGCGGTCTTTTTATCAAACTGACCTTCTTGCAGCCTCCACTGCCAGTTATTTCCGGTAGTAGACGGTCTGTTCATTCTTGCGCTTCCGTCAAGAGCAAGATAATCCTGCATCGGAATCACACAGGTATCCGACACACTTCCCATCGCCATCCGTATGAACTGCCATACCTTCCGGTCGATTGAAAGATTCTTCAGTCCGAGATAATCATCTGCCATCTTCTTATCGTCCCCGACCAGCTCATCTTCATACCAGGTCTTCAGAGTCTGGTTGTCATGGGTACCGGTATAGACGATCGTATTTCTTGTATAACTGTATGGCAGGTAACCTGATCCGGTATCCCTGGAATCAAAGGCAAACTCGATAACCTTCATACCCGGGAAGCCGGTATCCTTGACCAGCTGGATGACACTCGGAGTCAGGAATCCGAGATCTTCAGCGATGATCGACCGGGATGTCACCTTCGGATTCTCGGCAAGCGCTTTGAACAGCTTCATGCCAGGTCCGGGCATCCACTTTCCGTTCTTGGCTGTTGTTTGTCCGTACGGTACAGAATAATACTCATCGAATCCGCGGAAGTGATCGACTCTCACAACGTCGTATAGGCTCAGCACATGATTGATTCTGCGCTTCCACCATGCAAATCCCGTCTTTTCCTGATATTCCCAGTTGTAAAGCGGATTCCCCCAAAGCTGTCCGTCTTCTGAAAATGCATCAGGCGGGCATCCTGCGACTGCTACCGGATAATTTTTCTCGTCTACCTGGAACATCTCCGGATGAGACCAGAAATCCGAACTGTCAGCCGATACGTAGATCGGTATATCGCCGATGATGCTTACGCCATTCTCATTTGCATAAGCCTTCAGGTCATTCCACTGGACTGCAAATTCATACTGAAGGAAGTTATAGAAGCGGATCTCCCCGGCATACTTCTCTTCTGCGTCACGAATTGCTGCTTTGTCTCTCAGGCGAAGTTCTTCCGGCCATTCCTGCCAGCTCTTTCCGCCCTGGGCATTCTTCACAGCCATAAAAAGCGAATAATCCGGAAGCCAGTCGGAATTCTTTCTGGCGAACTCTTTATAGCACTCTGTCTTCTCATAATCGCTTCTTGAGAAGGCAATTTTCAGGACCTTAAAGCGATTATTGTAAAGCTTTTCATAATTTACTTTTGTCTCGTCATCCTGTCCAAAGTCGACATTCTCAACTTCTTCTCTTTTCAGGAGCTCTTCGTCGATCAAGGTATCCAGATCGATAAAATAAGGATTTCCTGCAAAAGCTGAGAATGACTGGTACGGTGAATCCCCGTATCCTGTCGGTCCAAGCGGAAGGATCTGCCAATAGTGCTGGCCTGCTTCTTTCAGCAGGTCAACAAAATCTCTGGCACTTTTTGAAAAAGTTCCGATTCCGTAAGGAGACGGGATACTGGAAACAGGCAGCAAAATTCCTGAATATCTCATATCAGCCTCGATCTTTTTATCAGCCCTTGACAGCTCCTGCAAGGACACCTTCAATGATGTATTTCTGAGCAAATGCATAGAAGATAACGATAGGCACGATTGCCATGACCAGTACAGCCATCATTGCGCCCCAGTCGATATTTCCATGAGACTGCTTCAGGTACTGAACTGCGATCGGGATGGTCTTGTACTTGTTGATGTTCAGGACCAGTGCCGGCAGAAGGTAATCATTCCATACCCACATAGCTTCGAGGATCGTGACCGTCATGACAGTCGGCTTCATGATCGGAAGGACAACCTTGAAGAATGTCTGTACCGGAGTGCATCCATCGATCATGGCAGCTTCCTCGATTTCCAGCGATATGCTCTTTACAAAGCCTGTAAACATGAAGACTGCAAGACCGGCTCCGAATCCCAGGTATACAACGATAATTCCCAGCGGATTTCCAAGATGCAGGATGTTCGCGAACTTGGAAAGCGTGAACATGACCATCTGGAACGGAACAACCATGGAAAACAGGCAGAGGATATAGAACAATGTCGTAAACTTATTCTTGACTCTGACGATGTACCATGCGGCCATGGAGGTGCAGATGATGATTGCGATTACTGAACCTACGGTAATAAACAGGGAGAAGCAGAATGCTTTCGGAAAACCTGTTTTGTTCCATGCATTCACATAGTTTCTGACTCCGAAGAATACCTGGTCTATTCCCTTCTTCCACTTGTCAAAACCTTCCGTAAGCGGGAATCTGCTGATTCCGAACGGGTTTTTGAAGATAAATGCTTTTTTCTTAAAGGAGTTCAGTGTTACAACGATCAGTGGGTAGATCCAGATCAGAGAGATGATCGAAAAGATCACCGTAAGCAGTGTAGAATGCTTGGAACGACGCACTGCAGAAACATCCTGTGCCGCTTTATTTAACTTCTTGTTTTTTGCCATGATCAAGCTACCTCCCTGCTTCTTGAAATCTTATTCTGGATGACGGAGATCAGTCCGACCAGAATGAAGAAGATAACTGCCTTAGCCTGGCCTACACCCTGCCAGCCGGTCGTGCCGTACATCGTATCATAGATATTCAGAGCGAGCAGCTCGGACAGATGGTTCGGATTTCCGCCTGTAAGGGCAAGGTTCTGATCGAAGAGCTTGAAACCATTTGTCAGAGTCAGGAATGTGCAGATCGTGATGGTCGGTGCAAGCATCGGGACCGTGACATACTTCAGAAGCTGCTTCCCGTCAGCGCCATCAATCTTTGCCGCCTCGATCAGATCCGGGGAGATATTCTGAATACCGGCAATATAGATAACCATCATATATCCGATCTGCTGCCAGCAGACAACGATCACCAGGGACCAGAATGCGCTCCACTGGGAAGTTGTGATGGTCATATGGTGTTTTGCCAGAACTGCATTAAAGATCATCATCCAGATATAGGAAAGAACGATACCACCGATCAGATTCGGCAGAAAGAACGCAGTACGGAAAATATTGGTTCCTCTGATTCCCTTCGTCAGTACCATAGCAATACCGAATGCTGCCAGGTTTATGATCACTACCGTAACAACCGTAAACAGGGAAGTGTACCAAAGGGAATGAAGGAAAGTAGTATCAAGTTTCCCATTCACAACAAAGATCCTGCCATAGTTCTTGAATCCGACCCATTTCCAGTCGGCAACGGTCGTGAACTTACAGAAGGAAAGAAAGATTCCATAGAAAAATGGAATAATGAAGCCGATCACGAATGCAATCGATGTCGGCAGCATAAAAAGCGGAAAATATTTCTTAATTGACTTTTGCATAAAGTTTTCTCCCTCACCAATCCTGAAGTCCGGCTCCGGTCACATCGCGCAATCACGATGGATCATCCTGCTTTGAAATTTGCAGAAAATGCGATCTGACTGGAACCGGTACTCTGTTCCCGGTATCGGTACCGGAACACCTGTGAGAAAAAGGGGATGAGCGTCTGAATGATCACTCATCCCCCTCTTTTATCTCTTAATTACGTTCAGAAATATGATATCTCCGGAAGTTAAGCCTCGGTAGAAGCCTCGCCCTCATGAGCAAGTGCCCACTGATTAGCCCATCCGTCAACGAATGCGGACTTAACAGCATCCCAGCTGCCACCGTTGGAGGTGTAATCAGTCAGAGCATTGACAACATCCTTGCGCCAGTCATCTACGTTCGGGGTAGCGTTGAAGGACCATGCAACAGAGGTCTTTCCAGCTGCCTGCATCTCGGTTGCCTGAGCACCGAATGCGTTCTTGGAAGCATAGTCGCCGGTGAAGGTGTCAAATGGGCAGGTAAGTCCCATATCGTTAACCAGAGTGCCGCGGCCTTCGTCAGAGGTGATAACCCACTCAAGGAATGCGAGAGAAGAATCGATATCTTCCTGCGGAGCCTTAGCGTTGACAGCCCAGAAGTTCTCAGTGCCGGAGCAGAGGCCTTCGTTCTCATCATCAACACCGAAGTAGATCGGCATCATAGCAAGATCATCAGCAGTTACAGTATAGCCGTTATCCGGGTTGGTCAGAGCTGCGAATTCCCAGTCGCCGTTCTGATAGAAGACTGCCTCACCCATACCAAACTCCTGCTCAGCGTTGTAAGAGCCGGAATTCAGGGTAGCCGGATCAGCTGCGGAATCAGATACGTACATATCCCATACAGCCTTGAACTGATCAAGATAAGTGCCGTCGATGGTAGCCTCACCAGCGGTCAGGTCTACACCGTCATCCTTGAACTCATAGTACAGCGGAAGGTTTGCAAGGTGTCCGGAGAATCTCCAGGAAGAACCATCATCAAGTCCTGCAGAAGCGAATGCCTCAGTCAGGTCGGTTCCAAGTGCATCATTGATCTCGTCAACTCTGGAGTTGATATCATCAGCAACTGCCTTCAGGGTATCGAAGCTGTTGATCTCGTCGATGGAAGAAACCTTAGCACCGTCCAGTCCGCAGTAGCCTTCGAGGATGGTCTTGTTGTAGATCAGTCCATAAGACTCGAAGCAGTTAGCAACTGCAGCGACCTTGCCATCATAGTTGACAGTCAGGGACTTGTCAGTCAGATGATTGTAAAGAGCGCTGTCCTTCAGATCCAGAGTGTAATCATTCCAGGTCTGAGCTGCGGTAGCATTACCAACGGTGAAGATCGTCGGTGCCGGATCCTTAGCCATCTCAGACTGAAGGGTGGTAGCATACTGTCCGTCAGCAGCGGTAAGAACAGTTACGTCTACGCCGAACTGATCGGTGTAGGTCTGTGCCAGATTCTGCCATGCTTCATCGGTCTCCGGCTTGAAGTTCAGCAGGTAAACCTTTCCTGTGCCAGGATTGAAGTCCCCGGCTGCTTCTGTCTCGCCTGCCATAGCAGTGCCAGCGAGCATGCTTGCTGCCATAGCAGCAGTCATAAGAATACTTACGGCTTTCTTTTTCATGTTTGTACCTCTCCTTTGACATACATGATATTGATACTTTCCGGAAACTTTCCGGCATCGTTGTCGGTAACGTTTCCGTTGATGATTGGATAATAGCACAAGGTAAAAAAGCTTTCAATAGCTTTTTCGCCTCGTGCTGTTATTTTGGTTCTTTATTACAATAATTTATTATTATTTTTGTTCATTCTGTATGGTAACCGCTTGATACATTCCTATTCATACATCAAGCAGTTCGTCGTATTAGCTGATGGCGGAAATTTTACTTACAATCAGCACTTTTCCGGCTCCGGATAATCAACACCGAAGGTCTCAACGGTAATTGACTTGATTTTCTGTTCTTCCATCGGACGGTCTGAATAATCTGTATCAATCTGTGCGATCTGATCAACTACATCCATTCCTTCTGTAACTTTTCCGAATGCAGCGTAATCACCGTCCAGATACGGTGCATCCCCATGCATGATAAAGAACTGTGAACCGGCAGAATTCGGGCTCATCGCTCTCGCCATGGAGAGAACTCCCGGTGTATGTCTGAGGGTATTCTGCCTGAAGTGATTATGTGCAAACTCTCCCTTGATCGAATAACCCGGACCGCCCATCCCGGTTCCTTCCGGATCGCCGCCCTGAATCATAAATCCGGCAATTACACGGTGAAAGATCAAGCCATCATAAAACCCTTTCGTTACCAGTGAGATAAAATTGTTGACCGTATTCGGAGCCATATCCGGATAAAGTTCCGCTTTCATGACTCCTCCGTTATCCATAGTGATCGTGACTACAGGATTCTGTGCCATGTTATTCTCCTTTCCTATGAGACGTCTTATACCAGATACTGATATTTGTGTCCTCCATCTCTGTTTCTCTCCGTACCATTCCAAGTTTCGAAGCCAGAGCAAGGGAAGACGTATTGCTTTTATCTATCATAGCAAATATTTCCGTGCACTCGAGCTTCTCAAAAGCAAATTTCAGAATTTCCCGGCATGCTTCGAATGCGTACCCTTTCCTCCTATGTTGTTTTTCGATCAGATATCCGATCTCGATCCTGCCTTCAGGAGAGATTTCATCTGCGACCGGGCACAGACCGCACCATCCGATTACCTGGTTGCTGCTTTTTAATACAACAGACCAGAGGCCGAAGCCAAAAAAACGATAAGAAGTTTTCAGGTATGCAAGATATTTTTCCTTCATCTCTACCGTGTCCTGAGAGGTTCCGAAAGATAAGTTCCGGAAACCGGGACGATCTGCCTCCCTGATCATGGAAAGAATGGCTTCAAAATCGTTTTCCGTACTTTCGCGGACCAGAAGCCGTTCCGTCTCGCCGATTCTTGCAGGGATCCCTGAAAAATGCTGATATGCATCCAGAACATCGTCAGCTGCGGACTGCCCCGGTTCCATGAGCACAAGCGAAGTTCCCGGGAAAAACAACCCTCTTTCGCTGCGGTCAAGTCCCACAACACACTGCCCGTATGCGGCAAGGTGTTCTGCTGTTTCAGGCTGATCTGTCAGATACAGATCCGCGGAAGCGGGATGAGGCATCCCTGCTTCGGTCAAAGATACTGTAAACCCTCTCTGTTTCAATCCTTCCAGAAAATCAGTCAGGATTTTCAGGTCCTTCATAGTGCTTTCAGAAAGCAAGCACTGCATTCTAATTTTGCGTGTTTCCTCCATCAGCCTTACCCATGCAGCATGGTCTGTCTGTTCTTTTCGATTATTTTGGCAAGTATGCATACACAAAGCCCGCCACCGGCAGCCTTTTGCGTAAATGATATACGAAAACTGCCTGATCTGAAATCAGACCAGGCAGTCAGCTAATCAATTCGCGAAACGTTTTCAGACAAGCTCAAGAACGACTTCCATAGCTCCGTCGCCGCGGCGCTCACCGATCTTGATGATACGGGTATAGCCACCGTTGCGTCCCGCATACTTCGGTGCGACCTCATCGAAAAGCTTAGCCGGAAGATCGATCTTCTTGGTGTTCTTCTTTCTTCCTGCAGCTTCCTTCGGAACCTCCGTTACCGGATAAAGGACCTTCAGCATCTGACGTCTGGCATGAAGTCTGGCCGGGTTATCCTTCTTGATCTCCTTCTGAACCTCATCGTATACGGTTCTCTTCTTTCCGTCTACGACTTCCTTTACTCTCTTGCCTTCAGCGTCCTTACGGGCAACCTTGGCAGTAACAGTAACAGTCTGGAAATCATCCTTTTCCTTGATTGCCATAGCGATGAGCTTGTCAGCAATCTTCATGACTTCCTTTGCCTTGGACTCGGTAGTGATAATTCTTCCGTGGTAAAGAAGCTGTGTAACCTGGCTGCGGAGCAGAGCTTTTCTCTGGGAAGATGTTCTGCCGAGTTTTCTGTATCCTGACATCTGTTATTCCTCCAAATCCTGCATAAAGGCGCGCATTCTTCGGTCTTACCGCCCTCATGTCTTAATCAGGATCCTTAGAAAAGGACCCTAGTCTGATTGTATCTTTATGCCTGCTGTTCGCCACCCTGACGCAGATGCAGTCCCATGTCCTTCAGCTTGTTCAGGACTTCCTCGAGAGATTTCCTTCCGAGGTTGCGGACCTTCATCATATCGTCTTCGGTCTTGTCGCACAGCTCGCCGACTGTATTGATGCCGGCTCTCTTCAGGCAGTTGTAGGAACGCACGGAAAGCTCGAGTTCATCAATCGTCATATCAAGCTGCCCGCCATCTGTCTCCTGCTTGGTATCTGCAAGCACCGGCTGTACCGGAGTATCGGACAGATCAATAAACATTCTGAGATGATCACTCAGAACCTGAGCTGCCATACTTACTGCCTTATCCGGAGCGAGGGTTCCATTCGTCCACACATCAAGAGTCAGCTTATCATAATCGGTATTCTGCTTGACACGTGTGTTCTCAACTGTCATATTAACACGCTCGACCGGTGTGTAGATCGCATCAACTGCGATGACTCCGATCGGCATATCATCCTTCTTGCTCTTCTCAGCGCCGACATAACCTCTTCCGTTCGTGATGGTAAGTTCCATCCTCAGAGGCTTGTCTCCGCTTCCCAGGTTCATATGAGCAATTACCTGGTCAGGATTGACGATCTCGATATCCTGATCCGCCTCGATATCTGCTCCGGTAACTTCTTCCTTGAAGCAGTCGATATATGCGGTCTTCGGCTCATCAGAAGTACTGTTGTTTCTGATTGAGAGGCTCTTCAGGTTCAGGATGATCTCTGTAACGTCTTCCTTGATTCCGGGAATGCAGCTGAATTCATGCTGAACTCCTTCGATCTTAACCTGGCTCACAGCACTTCCCGGAAGAGAAGAGAGCATAATTCTCCGGAGAGAATTACCGAGCGTAATGCCATAACCGCGCTCAAGCGGCTCAACAACAAAACGACCGTGCTTCTTGTCGTCAGAAATCTCTGCTACTGTAATTTTAGGAACGATGAACTCGAGCAACTCAGTCCCTCCTTATCTGGGTATGTGCCTTGTTAATTACTTAGAATACAGCTCGACGATCTGGACTTCATCAACCGGGATATCATCGATCATCTCTCTGGTCGGAAGAGACTTTACGGTTCCCTTAAAGTTCTCAGCGTCATACTCAAGCCATTCCGGAATCAGTCTTCCGTTCGTAGCTTCTGCGATATCCTTATATCTCTGGGAATCTCTGCACTTTTCTTTGATTTCAACTACGTCGCCTGCAGAAACAAGAGCGGACGGGATGTTCACGCACTTGCCGTTGACAAGGACCTGCTTGTGATCGACGATCTGGCGGGCTTCTCTTCTGGTTCTTGCAAGTCCCAGACGGAAGATAACATTGTCAAGTCTGGACTCAAGAAGGATCATAAGGTTCGGTCCGGTCATGCCCGGCATTCTCTCCGCCTTCTTGTAATAGTTGCGGAAAGGCTTCTCGGTAATGCCGTAGATAAACTTTGCCTTCTGCTTCTCACGAAGCTGCAGGCCGTACTCGCTTACCTTTCTGCGGGAGCGTCTAAGCTCTCTCTTGGACTTCTTATCATAACCCAGAACGGTTGGCTCCATTCCGAGGGATCTGCATCTTTTCAGTACAGGTGTTCTATTGACTGCCATTTAGATCTACCTCCATATATATTTGATGGCTTAATGTGATTATACTCTTCTTCTCTTAGGCGGACGGCATCCGTTATGCGGAACAGGAGTCACATCACTGATGGAGATAACCTGAAGTCCGTTAGCAGACAGAGCACGGATCGCAGCTTCACGTCCTGAACCCGGTCCCTTAACGAATACATCAACGGCCTTTAAGCCATGAACAATTGCAGCCTTGGTAGCGGTCTCTGCTGCCATCTGAGCTGCATAAGGAGTAGATTTTCTGGAACCCTTGAAGCCCAGTCCACCGGCACTTGCCCATGAAAGAGCATTCCCTTCCGCATCGGTCAGAGTAACGATCGTGTTGTTGAAGGAAGACTGGATATGTGCCTGGCCTCTCTCTACATTCTTTCTAACGCGCTTTTTAACGACTTTCTTTACACCCTTTTTATCTGCCATTATATTTCAAACCTGCTTTCTGATTGATAATCCGAGCTCTACGATTACTTCTTCTTGTTAGCAACAGTACGACGCGGTCCCTTGCAGGTTCTCGCATTCGTCTTTGTCTTCTGACCACGGCACGGAAGTCCCTTTCTATGACGGACTCCTCTGTAGCATCCGATCTCGGTCAGTCTCTTGATGTTCATAGCAGTCTCACGGCGAAGGTCACCTTCAACCATAACATCCAGATCATCCATAGCACTGCGGATATTCTCAACCTCTTCATCAGTAAGGTCTCTGACACGGGTATCAGGATTAACATTCGCCTTTGCGAGAATCTTGTTCGAAGTTGTACGGCCAATTCCGTAGATATAAGTAAGGCCGATCTCAACTCGCTTATCTCTCGGTAAGTCTACACCAGCTATACGAGCCATGTATAAATTCCTCCTAAAATAAATTGTCTTTAACTGGGACTTATGCTCTGCGTAAGTCCAGCCGCTGCAATCGCAGTCAGCCTTTCCGGTCCATTAAGCTGAAGCTTTTTTGCTTCTGCAAATGTGCGCACCCGCCCTCTGCGGTTTTTGGTACGGATGGAAGCCGCACGGATCCTGAGCCGGTATTAAGGGCAATATTCCAACGAAATAACCCTGTAACACATGTCACGGAACTCACTGTCCGGCAGGTTTTTATCTCATCGTATATTGTCAACGCTTCTTCATCCGGCTTACGTCTCATAGCGCAATCCCGGAGAAAGCGTACATACCGCTTTTTGTCTCTGCTCAGCCCTGTCTCTGCTTATGCTTCGGGTTCTCGCAGATAATCATGATTCTTCCTTTTCTCTTGATAACCTTGCACTTCTCGCACATCGGCTTCACAGAAGAACGAACCTTCATTCCAGCTCCTCCTTTCTTATATATCGTACATATAGCTTTGATTCTCCGCATGGGCGCAATAAACCCACCACAGAGTCAAAAGAGATTATACGCTGAAAATAATTACATTGCAAGGGAATCTTCGCATAAAATTCCGGGAAATGTTCCCCGCCTCCGGCCCTTCTTTCCCGGGTCCCGGGAAATTGGAACTTCATAAGAAAAAGCCGCCCTTCTTCAGGACGGCCTTTCATGCTGCGGAAGATGAGACTTGAACTCACACGGTACGAATACCACAAGATCCTTAGTCTTGCTCGTCTGCCAATTCCGACACTTCCGCGAACGATGGTTATAATATCAAAGCCAGCGCCTTGTGTCAACACCCTTTTTGAAATTTATTTTGCCCTTTATTTTGCCCTGTTTGAAATTCATTTTCTGCGTTTCTGCGGATATTCTGGATTTTCTGCTTTTTTCTGCTTTCATATAAAAAGGGCGCCGGCATCAGCCGGCCGCCCTGATTTTCAAGCTGTTAACTTAAGCAAGCTTTTCCTTGGCGATTGCTACAAGATCAGCGAATCCCTTTGCATCGGATACAGCCATGTCAGCCAGAACCTTACGGTTCAGGTCGATTCCTGCCTGCTTCAGTCCGAACATGAACTTGCTGTAGGAAAGTCCGTTCATACGGGCTGCTGCGTTGATACGTGCGATCCAAAGCTGACGATACTGTCTCTTCTTCTGCTTACGGCCTGCATATGCGGTAGCAAGTGCGCGCATAACGCTCTGCTTTGCTACTCTGTACTGCTTGCTGCGTGCTCCTCTGTAGCCCTTTGCGAGCTTCAGAACTCTGTTGTGCTTCTTTCTGGCATTCAGTGCGCCTTTGATTCTTGCCATTCTCTTATCCTCCTAAAATCAATCAAATACCATACTCAATCAGTTCTCTTTACCGGAGGACAATTATAAGTACGGAAGAATCTTCTTCATGTTCGGTGCATTCGTTGCATCCGTGATGGTGGACTGGCGAAGATTTCTCTTCCTCTTGGTAGTCTTCTTGGTTAAGATATGGCTCTTATACGCCTTATTCCTTCTGAGCTTGCCTGTCCCCGTCTTGGTAAAACGCTTGGCAGCTGCTCTGCTTGTCTTCATCTTTGGCATAACTTTTTCCTCCTTTATATCAGTTCTTCCTGGCAGACAGGACCATCGTCAGGGATCTTCCTTCCTGCTTGATCGGCTTGTCGATTGCTGCGACATCCTCACATGCTTTGGCAAAATCCTCAAGGATATGTCTGCTGGCCTGCATATGGGCCATCTCTCTTCCCCTGAACCTGAGCGTGACCTTCACCTTGTTCCCCTTATCGAAGAACTTTCTGGCGGAAGCCATCTTCGTGTTCATGTCGTTTACATCGATATTCGGGGAGAGACGGACCTCTTTGATCTCAACGATCTTCTGCTTTTTTCTTGCTTCCTTCTGTTTGCGGACCTGCTCATAGCGGTACTTTCCATAGTCGATGATCTTGCACACCGGCGGTACTGCTCTCGGAGCAATCTTAACAAGATCCAGCCCTGCTTCTCTTGCCTTCTCCTGTGCATCTCTTGCACTCATCAGGCCAAGCTGCTCACCGTTCTCACCAACGAGACGAACTTCCCGATCACGGATCTGTTCGTTAATCTGTAAATCGCTAATTGTCTTTCCCTCCTTATCAACTTTGTAAACGACTTGGTATTACTGCCGCACGATTGCGGAACAACAAGAAAGCGGATAACCAGGTTATCCGCTCGCAGCTCACAGTCATCCGGAGAAGCACTGTTCTCCAAGGTGAAGACTTATGAACCACGGCGCGAACAAATCGGCCGGGTGAGAGATAATCTCTGCTTTCCTGTCACAAAACATATGTACTTTAACATCGTGTCTGACCGATGTCAAGCGTCTTTTCAGACTTTTTCCTTGTCTCCGCTGCTGCTGTCTTCCGGCTCATCGGAAGGCTCTTCTTCATATTCATCCGACAGACCGGAACTGAATGTCGCCGCAGCTTTTTCCGCAAGATACTTTGCGCGCCTTTTCGCCAGCCTGATTCCGGCTGCCGCCACTCCTGCAGTAGCGCCAAGAACCGCAAGAGCTGCTCTTCTCTCAAATCTGGTCACTTAAGACCTCCTTTTCCAAAGACAGAACGTGCTATAAGCGCAGCTGATTCACGGACAACATAATGAAGCTCCATGACAGGGTCTCCTTCTGCATCGATCCCTTTCGCATCCGTATAGCCAAGATCCTGTGCGATCTTCAAAGCCCGGTACACATGGAAATCATTGGACAGGATCCCGCAAGGTTCTTTTGAACATCCCGTCAGCCGGTCCGAAAAGATCAGATTCTCTTCCGTTGTCGTTGACTGCTCTTCCAGGACAAGCCTGTCCTCGGGAATCCCATGCTCTGTCAGATATCTCCGCATACATTCGGCTTCCGTGATCTGTTCTCCGGCACCTTTCCCACCTGAAAGGATCAGCACACAAGAAGGCTCCTTTTTTGCAAAGGCAAGCGCTTTTTCAAGTCTTCTGAGAAGGGCTCTTGAAGGTTCTGTATTCCTCACCTGGGCTCCCAGAACGATTACGTAAGTTACATTCTCCGGATCCTGAAGGTGCATGCCCGAGGCAACAGGTATGGTGACTGCTGTCATGATGCCCAGAATTGCAAGCAGAAAGACCACAGCTATTCTGTGAAGGAGGACAGGAAAAAGCTCCGGATGCACTGCGGCAAGCCTGTCTCTTCCGCAGAACAGAAGAAACACGATGCCAAGTGCGATCCAGAACCATGAAAAATCAGCGTCCGGTCCGGCGTAAGCTGCAATGGCCCCGTAATAAGAAAGACAGAGGATTCCCGCGAGAAGCCAGATGCATCTCATATTATTTACTCGCCTCTGGCAGCCAGCATCTCTTCCAGCTCCTTCTGGAGTTCCGGAGTTCTGCCATGGCAGAACTTATACTTTTTGCCGCTTCCGCACGGGCACGGATCGTTGCGGCCGATCTTTCTCGGCTTAACGATGGTATTCATCTTCTTGGCTTCCAGATAAAGATTCTTTCTGGTCTCCTCATCGAAGATCGTCTTCCATTCTTCCAGACCGTACAGCCAGTCAGCCTTTGCATCGACCATGTTCTTATAAAGAAGGACCTTGTCGAATCCAAGATTCACTTCTGTATTTTCATCCATCGTCTCGATCGGGTTCTTCTCTTTGAGGGAATCGTTGATCCCGTCCAGAAAACCGGTCATCGTC
>Ga0326514_10001071_pt1 | contig 17982 bp, 22 predicted proteins | sample 3_2548_0518_D_FD_203653 | JGI IMG/M metagenome (GOLD analysis project Ga0326514, IMG submission 203653) | Bovine rumen microbial communities from UC Davis, California, United States - 3_2548_0518 | ecosystem: Host-associated > Mammals > Digestive system > Stomach > Rumen | place: USA... | reverse complement strand
CCAGTATCTATCTCGCAGAGAAGGTGTACACCCCTGCTTCTGGTCTCACTGGTAACGTCGGCCCATTCGCCGGTCAGACTCCTAAGACCATCGTACTCGACGAGCACGCATACGCCAACATTCTGGAGGCCGTTGCTGAGTTCTCAGACCAGGGCTTCTTCGAGGGTGACGTCTGCATCAGCATGAGCCGCAAGACTGAGGCTTATCTGAAGGCTCTGCCCAAGATTCCAGGTGCTGCTGCTGGCTTCGTGATTGAGAACGGTCTGTGCGCAGGCTATCCTTACACCCTGAGCCACTACGTGAACTCTAAGAACGACAACAACGTCATCGTTCCAGATACCGATAACGAGTACTTCGAGATTGGCTACTGGGAGTGGTTCGCTCTTCAGAGCCATGATACTCCTTCACTCATCATCGACGCAACCAGCAGCGATGTTGCAATGAAGAATATCATCCGCGTCATCTTCAACTCATTCTGGTCAATGACCGACCTGTCAACCCATATCAATGGTGGCAAGCCTGTCAGCGACGGTCACGGTGGCTACACCTATCCTTCTCAGGCATTCCAGCTGTACAAGGTTAACCGCACAGGCGACGAAAGCCAGTCTGAAATCTAAACTCTCTCTCGCAATTCTCAACTTCTGGGGTAGTTCCCCGTGGGCGACTCTGATGCTGAAGCAAAGGGTGCTCGCCCACGGTCCCCAGGCGGAGAGAATGATTACATGAAAGTAATGTATAACAAGTCACACGCGATACAATGAGCCTTGCAACAGATAGCATATTCATCACCGCATTACAATCCAATAGCGAACTACTGGATAAGTTGAAGGAATTCATCGACGATGACAGCACAACCGTTTCTGATGAGACTCCGAGACTCTACGGTACTGCAATAGGCCTGCCTGATGATGATGCTGACAACGTGCCTGTACCTTACGTCATTGTCACCTTCGACGGACTGACAAATGACCAGGGAACAAAGGATGATCGCTACGAGTCTGAGAATGACACGGTGAACATCGGTATAGAGGTGACTGCCAAGACGCTCGACGACTTGCACACGCTGACGCAGATGGTACGCGATACCATCCTTAGCTATCTCCGCAACAACGATACCGCCATCATGGACTACAACTTCGCGGCCCAGCAGATTCAGTACGACAGCATGAAGCCATGCTACTGGCAAGTGCTCACGTATCAGTGCGACGTAGATAATACATTTAACGATGAGCAAGAAGAATAAAGAAACATCTGCCAAGGTGCCAGGCATCGAGGCAGGAAAGCCCATCACCGTGCAAGCAGACTCACGCCCTGCATGTAAGGCTAAGATTGCGGAACTGCGCGAGCAGGCCAAGGAAGCAGGACTGAGGAAGGCTGAGGGTGGATTCATCCAGCACAAGGAGGGATTGTTCTTCGCTGTAATAACGTTTAAATCTTAGAAATATGGCTCTAAAGAAACTGAAAGGTCAGAACTTTCGAATATTCGAGGGTTCTTCCGTAGTCGCAGGTGAGACCAGTTGCCAAGTAACTATCCAGGGAAATATGCAAGACGAGAGCAACAAGGATACCGTCAGCAGCTACGCTAAGGAGTCAATGATGACGAAGCAGTGGAGCGCCCAGACAGAGTCTAACGATGTGACTCTTGCACGTCTGCGTGCAGTCATCATCGCCTTCAACTCTGACAGTAAGCTCACTGTCGGATGGGATGAGACCAGTGGCGCAGGTAACGACACGGCTGAGAATGCCAACCTTGCCCGTAGCGGTCAAGCCATCATGAACGACCTCTCTCTCACAGCTAACAACAGGGAAACCGCACGTCTAACTATTCAATATCAGGGTTCAGGAGCCCTTGCATAAGGTATGGAAAAAGGTCAGCATATACGACTTCTTGTTAGTGGAGTGATAGGCTCTACTTACATATTCAACGCCCTTGCCACGGAATTGACCCTGCATCTGTCTGCCCAGACAGAGGATAGCACGACAAAGGACACCACCGACTCGGACGGTAACATCTGGAACGAATATGAGGTGATGCAGCGAAGTGGAGACATCCAGTTCGGCAGCCTACTGGCAACAGGTTCGGTTGGCTCCACAGAGTTCGACTTTGCATCCCTCATTGATAAGGTGAGCGATACCCCCGTTGAGTGGAAGATTTGCATGGTTAGCGGTAGCAACAACCGAACAGTCGGAAAGACTATCTGCTCTGGTCAAGGCAAGCTGAACAACTTGCAGGCACAAGGACAGGTTAATCAGAAGGCCACCTACACCGGCACCATCAGCATATATGGTCCAGTGGCCGCTGGCACCGATTAATACTCTCATACTCGCCGCCTGCCCATCAGTCATAATAGAGTTGATTGCGGGGTGGGCGGTGTTTTATTTTTTTTTTACTCACTATTAAAGGAACTACCATTATGATTGCAGAGAAAACTATCAAGATATGCGGCAAGGACGTGCAGGTGCGTTATTGCCTGGCAAGCGAAACAGGCTTCGAGGTTCTGTCCGGCAAGGATGCCTCAATATTCCTTCCTACACCAACGGGCGAGAAGGACGAGAACGGGAAGCCTATTTTTAATATGCCCAAACCATCCACCGACGACCTGCTGCGCCTGAGCATAGCCAGCATCCTTGCTGCCTACGAGCGCAAGGGGCAGGAACCTCCAGTCAATGTCGATGATATCCTGTACAACACCACTCCCGATGAGGTTACAACACTTATCGCAACCACCATCGAGCTGCGCATGAAGTGGTATCACTTGGCAGATATCGTCAAGCCAGAGACTGCTGAGAAGAAGGAACAGAAGGAGGATGACGGAAAAAACGCCTGAGCGCCCACGACATCTTCCAACTGGTTGTGGGCGAGATCGGACGAGATAGGTGCGAAACCCTATATCAGATGAACTATTGCGAGATAACCCTTATCATACGTGGTTATCGCCGTCGAAACATCCTTCAGTATCAGCTACAAAGAATGCAAATCCATGCTGCCACCTTCTGCATGGGCAATCCCGACAAGATTAAGCCAACCGACATCGTACACCTCTACTTCGACGACTACAAGGGGCAAGACGAACCTCCAAAGACACCCGAGGAGATGGAGAAGATGCAAACAGAACTTGCTGCACTGACAGCGCAATACTTCAAAAAGAAATGAACGACAAACTAATACTTAGCATGACTACATGGCCACCTCGCTTCACCAGCGCTAAGGTGGCTATGCAGCATATTATCCGCCAACGTAAGAAGGCAAAGTTGCAGGATCGTGTGCATTGTGTACTTGTCCTAAGCGAAGAGGAGGCTTGCGATGTGCGCTTCCGTCAGGATGCTTGCAACCTTATCCGCCAGATGGAGAAGATGGGCGTGGAGGTTATATATGACCGTGGCAATATCCGCAGCCACAAGAAGCTCATCCCCGTGCTGGAGAAGTACCCCGATGCCACCGTCCTTGTGGTAGATGATGACAATATCCAGCAGGACGGTTGGTTGCAGGCCTTTATCCAAGACCACGATGCCCATCCAGATGAAGTTATCTATGGACAGAGCAACCGACGCATATCCGTCAAGGATGGTAAGGTGTGCGAGGATACCGACCACTTCTTCATGCTCAGTCATCCTTACGGACAGCTTACGGACAATGTAGTGCCAGCCAGTGGAGCAGCCGGGACACTCTACCCGTCTGGAACATTCAAGGACCCCCGATTCTTCGACCGCGAGCTATTCATGGAGCTCTGCCCATCTTCCGACGAGACGTGGCAGTATGTCTTTGCCAAGTTAGCCGGTAAGAAGTTCCGATGCCTCAGTTCGCACAACTTCCCCATGACGGCAGGTGCAGACCAATCCGTGGCCCTCTACCGAGAGAATCGCTACCGATATGCCGAGATTCATAACCGCATAGCCGAAGCCATCCCCGAATATATAGATACATTATAGTAAACCTCTACCCGAATAATACCCGATTTATGAACCCATAAGTCGGGTATTGTTGTATGGCAGACAATGGAACGATAGAGATAACAGGACTGGAAGAGCGAATCAAGAAATTCGGAGAAGCGTCCACGAAAAATCCCATGATGCGGAAACGCATTAATGAGGTGATCCGTAAGGTGCTTTCTGAGGTTCGTAAGAGCATGCAGCGTAGTGCAAAGGTGGGATTGAATATGAATGCCGACCCGCGAAAAGCATATAAGGCAGTACGAATGGCAGTGTATCGTCGTATCTTCGGTGGTCAAGTTAATATTTTACAATCATACAACTCTATTCCTGGTGTATATTATGAACCTCCACGAACACTCAGAGCTGGTCAGCGTGGCGGAAATCGTATGAGACAATCATCAAGAACCCGTGACATAATGAGCTACCAAGGTTCCGACCGTGGTTTTATTCTCAGATTCCTGAATGATGGTACAGAGGCAAGATATGCAGGATACGGGAGAAACGGACAGTCAATTAGTAAGAGAAATAGATTTGTCGATGATAACGGAGGTCGCGGATATCGCGGAAGTATTACTAAGCGTAACTGGTTCGGGCCTCGTTCGCAGGAAGAGTTAGAACATGCAGCCCGTAACATTGACGCTCTGATTGATGATATTGTGGCAGGCGTACTCTATTAAAAGATAAAAACAAGTAAGATATGGCAGACGTAATTACCAGGTTTCGGTTAGAGACGAATCAGTTCGATAGCAAGCTACGTGATGCTTCGCAGGAGATGTCGAAACTTTCTCAGCAACTTCAGATTGCAGGGAAGGACTTTGACCGCTTCGCACAGAAGCACGTGGAGGCTGCAAAATCACTCGGACAGACAGAGAGCGGAGCAACCAATCTGAAAGATAAACTGCGCGACCTTGTGAGCGCTTACAATAATGTAGCCAAGGCTTACAACAACCTAACAGCCGAGCAGCAGAAGACCGACTTCGGCAAGGCTATGGCCGCAAGCCTCGATCAGTTGCAGCAGCGCATCACTCAGACTAAGACTGAGTTCTACAGCATTGGCAACGCATCCAAGCAGGCAGGCGACGGCCTTGGCTCCCTGAATAATATATTCGGCGTAAGCATCAACAAGCTCGCCGGATGGGGTGCTGCAATTTCCGTAGCCAAAGGTGCCTTAGATGTTGCAAAGGATGCCTTCTTTGCGAGTGAGGCGAATATTGACGAATGGGGTCGTACTGTTGAAGCATCGAAGGCAATATACGAAGGATTCCTTACCAGTATTAACACTGGAGATATCAGCGGTTATCTGTCCCGCGTCAGCCAGATATCCCAAGCGGCAAGAGATGCTTATGACGCATTAGACTTGCTTGGCACCCAAAAGACAATACAATCTCCACAGCTTGCTAAGAAGCAGGCAGAAATTACCCGTATGCGCAGCATACTACAGACGGGAGTATTCATTGAGTCGGCAGACGGACGAAAATCAGCTTCTGGACTGAAAACTGGCGACAAGTTATCGAAGGAACAATTAAATTACGTCGCTAAGCAGTTGGAAAGCGCAATGATGGAGGTTGCCAATATTACCAAGAGTCAGGTCAAGAGCGCAACTAACGCCATTGATAAGATGTACAAAGAGCAGGCGTTGATTCTGGGTGTAAGCAAGCAGGAGTATAAGCGTGTAACAAGCTCGTGGAAGGAATTCCAGGCTGCAAGTAACATGGCCGACGAGTATAAGAAGTGGCGTGCAGAGCATACAATATACTCAACCATGAATACAAGTGCCGGAGCCGTTGTTAATTATAAATACGACGACAGCAAGAACCCTTACCGCCAATGGGCATGGTTAAGCACATTCAAGGATGATGGAGAACGTTACCAACGTCTTGAAACCGAGATTCAGAACCGAGAAGCCGCCAAGAGTGGACTCTACGGCCAGTACGGACAAATATATCGCCGCATCAACAAAGTAGAAGGCTATAATCCATTCGGAGGTGGCAATGGTGGCAGTGGCCGCACAGGTACGCAGGTAGAGAAGGAACTGAACCCCTTGCAGCAAGTTCAGAAGGATATCGCAACACTTACCGAGGAGGCTCTGACGGCAGATGAGGAGAGGCTGCAAGTGATAACACAGGAAATCTCCAAGCTCCAGGTACAGGAGAAATACTATAAGGACATCCAGGAGCGCGTTAGAGGGCTGAAAACGGAGGAACCATTCCCCGACCTTGGCATAACGGAGCCGTCCGTTTCGATGCTCGAGAAGGCCAAGTCCGCTATCCGCGAGCAGTTAGCAGGAGAAATACTGACGGTTGACGAGGCTACCTTCGCAACCATTCTGAAAGATGCCGTGCGCTATGGTATCGAGGAACTTGACCCTGCCCTACAGGAGATGCGCGAGAAGTTGTCAGAAGGATTTGACATCCCAGACGAGACATGGCAGAAAATTATCGACGAGTACAACGAGCTGCGCGAGAAGATAGGCGAGGCTCCAATAGAAATCGACCTTGCAACGGGCAAGATGAAAACGGGCAAGGAGCAGGATAATAATAATGGCATCAAGGGATTTAATAGTTTGATAGGCAACGTATCTACTATAACGGGTGCACTGGAGCAGTTGGGCGTCGAAGTACCAGAGGGCTTCGCCAAGACATTGGGCGTGATGCAGCTCATCTCCACCATCATGATGTCCTTGCAATCAATGGCTGCCATCACCGCAGGTACATCTGCCCTTAAATCCATACCTATTATAGGTCTATTCCTGAGCGGAGGCGGCATGGTTCCAAAGGCAGCAGGCGGCAGATTTATCGGTGGCAATAGTTACAGCGGCGACAATATCTACGCTGGCAACGCTTGGGTGAACAGCGGCGAGCTGGTGCTTAACAAGAGCGAGCAGGGTAACCTGGCATCCTTCATTACAGCTGCCGAGAATAATATGGGTGCCGGCGTTAGCGAGACCAGAGTGGAGAGCGATGTTATGGTAATGACAATCAAGAATGGCGCAAGACGTAGAGGTATAACGGTTGGTGAATACTTAGGAATCATATAAACTATGGCATACGCAATTAAATATACTATATCTTTTCAGAGTGTTGGCGGAACGAACTATACCGTCAACATTCTTCAGGACGGATTCTCGGGCACGGCCAAGAGGTTGCAGGCATCCGACAAGCCCTTCACCATCAACGAGGATAACAGCGAGGACTACTTCTCTCCTATCCGTTCGCAGAGTGGATACCTGCGCATCATCAATGCAACCACCGACTTGGACGGGAACCCCTTTGACTATAAGGAGCTGATAGCTACCAATGCGCAGAGTCATCAGGTTCAGTTGATGTCCGGCAATAATATCGTATGGCTCGGTTACATCAAACCAGTTGTACTGACCAACACGCTCTTCGGATATTGCAACGTAGTGGAGATTCCCATCCAATGCCCGCTGGCAGTTCTGAAGACTACCAATCTGTCATTCGACACAACCACAGGCACATTCCTTACAATGGGGCAAATCATCCACATGCTGTTCAGTAAGCTGGCCAATATCACATGGGGCAACCTGTATCTGACTGCCAATATTATCCATAAAGACCAACTGAACAACTCATGGCCATTCCCCGATCTGAACAGCAGCGTAAGCATGTTCAACTTCATGGAGAACAATAACCCTGAGATGGCGTCTGGTTCTACATATCTTAACTACACCGCCACATGGGAGGATGAGACCCCATGCGCGGAAGTGCTGGAGAAGATATGCCGTTTCTGGGGATGGTGCCTATATACCCGTGGCGCAGATATCTACCTTGTTGCCCCAGGCACTATACACGATTACTACCAGATAGCATTCTCATCCCTTACCAGTCAGCTCAGTTCTGCCTCACCAACCGAGGCGGATGATCCAACGGATATCGAGGACCTTACATACATGAGCACCAAGCACAGTGAGGAATACCTGCAAGGATATCGCAAGGTTAATATCGAGGCTGACGTTAATGCCGAGGATGTTGTATATAGACCAGAGCTGGAGGACTTGGACTACAACACCAGCCCATCTGTCAATACCTACACCAAGGATGGCAAACGTACCAAGAGCTACCAGTCGTGGCTGAATAACCCCGAGCAGAACAGGCGCCTTTTCCTGCACAATGGCCGCATATTCATTAACCATCCCGATTACCCTGCTATGCCCGACCCCATCAATATCGTTGGGCAGTACGACAACTGGGAGGTAGGTGCTACAGATGATGTGGAGGACCTTCAGAAGATGTCGGTTAAGAACTCGTTCGACCTGAAGCAGGACATCGTTGTTTATTGTCGCCAAGGCACTGCACCTGCCGACCCTACGACAGAGCAGGAACTGACAGCGCAGACGTACTTCTCGATGGCAACCTTGCACGAGGTTACGATTCCCGAGAACTCGCAGCTGTGTCTATTTGGTGGAGCAATGCTTACGCTCAACCCATATCAGGGCAAGCTAAGTGCAGACGATTACGTTCGCTTCTACATCCGTATCGGCAACATGTACTTCGGCGGCAACGTCAACTGGACCAATCAGGTAGCAATCTCCAGGATGTCATTCTGCGAGCATAACGAGGTGCTTACCACCCGTGCAATATATAGCCCCCAGACGCTCAATGCACTATATCCTACAGCAAAGGGTTTCATTATTCCCGTCCCCACGAAGATGACTGGCATCCTCGAAATAGGATTCCTCAATTACCCAAGATTAAGAGTCGATTCAGCCGACGATAAGCCTCAGAATTACAATATATCCGACTTCAATGTCCGCTGCGTGTGCAAGGATAACACCGTTTATCCAATCAACAAGAGCACACAGAAGTATAGCGGTGTTGCATCATTGATGTTCCAGAACGACTTAGACGTAGGTCTTAGTCTTGCATCCGGCACTGAGAATACATACGGCAAGGGTCAGCTTTACGCCAGCAGCAACAATGGAGAAAGGTTTGGTGGTTGTAGCTATTATCCAGTCGGAACAGGTTGGAAGTTGCCAGAGCAGTATCTGTTGCAGAATATGCAGCGCGTATATGGCCAGCTTCGCCACCGCATGAGTATCGAGGTGGCAGAGAATGCCATACATGCTAACCCTCTGTCACGCTTTACATACAACAACAAAAACTACATCATGCAGTGCGTCTCACACGACTACGTGAACGATAAAATGGAATTAACGATTATAGAAGAATAACGATATGTCAAATCACGATCTATTACATGGACGAAACCTCATCATTAAGGTAAACGATGAGCCGTTGGCACTCAGCAAGAGCTGCACAGTGGATGTGCAATGCGATACCATCCCCGTATCCAGACCTACAACCGGGCAGTGGGAAGATTCCATACCAGGGCGTAAGAAATGGGAGGTTAGTTGCAGTCACCTGATGTACAACCGAGGAGCCACCAAGCCACTCGACCGCCTCGATATGGTCGGTTCCGTAGTTTCACTCGAAATGGATATTGTGTACGACAAGACTACGGAGTTTCAGGGGTTCGTCGAGAACGTAACCATCGAGTCGGGGTCTGTATCCGTGAACCCTGCTTTCCCCTGGATAGTCTATGATACAGTACACAAGCTCTTCTTGGCAGAGGATGGAGGCAAATACTACCAGACGTGGACGTATTCGGACGGCAGCTACAACCCATTCGCCTACAATAATGTCAATAACAACCGAATCTACGAGAACTCTCAGTCGGAAGATTCTGTAGGCGAATACTACAAGGCCGTCAAGAACAGCCAACAGCAGAACTACGACCTTGTGCGCCGAGATACCACACGCCAAGGTTCTGCCATCGTAAAGCAGTGGAGCGGAACATTCACATGGGGTAACCTTGCAACAGGTAGTTACAAGTTCTTAGGTAAGGGTGCTCTGCTTCCCGTCCCAGACTCCGACGACACCGAATAGCGTACAACTTTTTTTCATAATATATATATCAGATGGTATTAGTTTAATTTGTGTTTTTTACACGCGAAAGCCCCAGCTGTGAAGCCAGGGCTTTCTTTTTATATACGACCTTTTTTCATCTTCTTAAATTCTTTCAAGACATCCATATCAGCCAGTCGCGCATATATCTGTGTAGTCTCTAACTTCTTGTGGCCGAGTGCACGCTTCACGGCCTCAATCCTCACGCCATGACGTAGGCAATAGCAGGCGTATGTATGCCTTGCAACATGGCTGGTGATATGCTTTGCAATGCCGCAGTTAATGGCCACGCGGTCAAGGAATCTGTTATAGTCAGAATGGCTGATATATGGAACCTGCCATTCCCACTGCTCCAACACCTCCACAGCGAAAGGCATAACCACGCAGAAGAATCCCTCCTTGGTCTTGGTTCTCTTATCAACCAGCACCGTCTGTCCGTCTATCTTCTCGCACTTCGTGAAGTCTTTGCTCACAAGATCGCGGTAAGCGAGGCCAGTCCCCATCTGCACAATGAAGCGCAACCTCGCCATCTCCAGGCATGGGAGTAACTGTTTAGTATTCAGCCATGTCTTTATTTCCTTGTCTGTCAGGCGCTCACGTTCTGGCTCCTCTCCTCTATCAACCTTTATACCCAGGGTGACATGCGTAGGAATAAGCAGCTCTTCTTGTGCTATCCTAATATACTTTCTTAGTCTCTTCCAATAGTCATACACGGTAGATTGCATAATCCTTGTTTTATATACGGTGCCATCACGCCTTGTTTTGGTGGCATCCCTTTTGCTTATCCAATCAAGGAATTCCAATATATTATGCTTTGTTACCTGCTCGAACTTCCGCATCTTACCATATTCGCACAATACGTCATACATCACCATGTGATGTTTTCGAGTATCATCAGTAATCTTTGCTTTCTTTATATGTTTTCCTACGAAATCAAGAAACGAGGCATCGTATCTGTCAACCTTCATAGCCTTTGTACCAGGCATATCTATCTGCGATGATATTGCGTTGCAAATGGTTGATGTAGCCTTCTCTACCTGCTCTTTTATCATCATATTAAGCTGGTACGATGCCGGATGGTTCACCACCCAGTACCTATCAGACCACTGGGAAGGCAATACCCTCACACCTGTACTGATATACTTACGTTTCGTTCGGCTAAAGTACACACGTATCCAAACAGTCCCAGGTGTCAGCGTCTCATCGCTTCCTTGGTGCTTGTAATCATAGACAATATCAATCTTCGGTAGATTCTCTGTGTACATGGTTTTATTCTTCATTACAACTGCATCCGACATATAGCCAGATGGTAACACACTTTTAGGCTTCATAGGCTTTACTTTTTCTGTTAATAGTAACACATTTCAATAATTCTCGGTAACACAACCGCCCAAGAATGCCCAAGAATGCACAACAAGGTAACACTTCGCTCAACTTCAACCGTCTAATACTCAACCACTTCCACTTTTTAAAAGTGATCCCGGAGGGATTTAATCGGGGATAGGATAAGTGGCTCATAATTTGGTGGTTATGAGGGGGTGCAGAGATGGGAGGTAACACATTTTTGGTTGGATGGTGTTACCTTTGGGCATTTTTGGGGCGTTTTTGCTCACTTGGGGTTGTTTAGGATTTGGAGGAGGGTGGCTATCTGGGCATCCTTGTTCTCCAGTTGCTGCTTTAGGGCATTGAGGAGGCTGGAGGGTATGGTTACCATGCCGTCCTTCTCGCGTCCATTGTATGGATGGGTTGGCTCGGATACCTGCTCGACGCTATCTGATTCTTCACTCTCTGTTTGTGCAAAGCTAACGGGTTTTAATCTCTCAGGCATACGCTCCATTGGGCCTTGTCCGAGAACGACCCAATCTGGACTTAATTCTGGGCAAGCCTCAAATATTTTCTGAAGCACACGAACATTAGGCTCTGAAGAATAGCTGAGTGTGCCATGACTTAGGCCACACTTCATTTCCATAGCCTTATATTCCCCAAATTTATGTCTTGCATATTGTTGGAGACGCTCTTTTGCCGTGATTGCGTACATTAGTTTCCTATATATATAATGTTAAACGTAATATTTTTCATATTTTTTGTAAAAAAAATCAGATTTTTCTTTTGAGTTAATCTGAAATTTTATACCTTTGCCTTCGAAAGTTAAACTAATAATAACAACATGAGCATTCAGATGTGTTTTTTAAACCTCTTGGCGTTAAGAAAGTCCGCCGACAATCTTATATAATGTATATGGTCGGCAAAGGTAAGCAAAATTACACATCGAGGCAAATAAGTTAAATAAAAAATATCGTTATGGGAAAGTTTTTGCTAAAAAGCATGTTTGGTTTCTCATCTCTTGAAGAGCTGAAAGCTGGCGAAAATGTAAAAGTTGCATGTCAGAACGAGCTGGAATACAAATGTATCAGGAGCCTTGTATGCCAATATTCGAAGGCACATCCACGTGATGGCATCAGCAAATATACAACGGAGATTGAGAGACAAGGTACTGGGTTAATCGTTACAGTTACCGCAGTCGAGTAATTTTTTTTACCCTTTCCCGTATGAATTTTCATACCAAACTAATAACATTCTGAATTTTAATACTACTATTATGAAAAAGAAAATCATTATCACGGTATGGGTAGCCATCTGTATTGCACCTCTTGCAATGGCAATGGTAAGTGATTCACCTGTTCTTATGTTGGCAGCTATGGCTTGGGTGGTTGTTGTGTTCAAGGTGAGCAAGGCTTTGGCTCCTGCATGGATGCAGCGTGTATTGAATCGAATTGTAGTGCCTGAAGTGTAATAATGAATAAGCACGAGTTCCATAAAATGCTCAACTATCTGCGTTGCCACCCTTCTGATGCGCAGTTGCTGATGTCGGTACTCAGCGGAGTATCGGATAATCCACAATCTTCTTTTACAAGCTATGGGGAAGAAATAGCAGCAGAGTTCAATAAATCGTATCAGTGGCTTAGCGCAAAGGAGGCTGGTGCGCAGATAGGTAAGAGCAGTACATGGATAAGAAGGAAATTCAAAGAGGGGCTATTCAGATCGGCACGGCAAGACGAGCATGGCAAGTACATGTTTCTATCATCGGAGGTGCTGAACGATTATAACTCATACGTGATGTCAAAAACTTCACGAATTGAAAATTGAAAGTTGAAAATTGAAAATTAACTATAACAAACAAAATTATGGAGTTCATAGGTCAATTAGTCAGTAAAGTTGGCGAGCGCTCTGGTGAAAGCCAGAATGGACGCTGGAGAGTAGCTCAATTCCTCCTACAGGAGGTGACAATGTACCCGAAGCGATTGGTGGTGGATGTACGCGACGACAGCTACGGGAAGATAGAACAGTTCGAAGGTCTGATAGGCAGGAACGTGAAGGTGCAGTTCGATATAGATGCCAACGTTTTCACCAAGGACGGACAAGAGCGATGGTTCAATAACGTAAGGGCCTACCGCATCAAGGATATGGCGGAGGAGAATGCGGCGCAAGTTGCCAAGACTGAAGCAGCGACCGCTGAACCTGACGACCCATTCAAGCAGGCAGAGCAGCAGACTGATTTGCCATACTAAACTACGGCAGCCGTGAAAGCTGGAAAACAAGGAGCAAGCCAGCAACGGGAGTAATGAGCGCAGGTTCGAGTCCTGCCACGGCTACAAGATAGCATGTCGTACAGCCCTTACGTTAATGAAGAGAGATTGGGTGCCTCTCCTGCTCACTGCTACTTAATCGACCTTTGACTTACTGACAACAACAAGCATGACACACGAAAGTATTGGTTAGTGGGTTAGAAACCCTGAGACACCAAGAAGGGCGTGTGTGTAGGAGTATATATACCGCTGCCATGTGGATAGCATAGCGGCGGCTCTAATGCGGCCAATAATAGACGGTCCCAAGCCCGTGAAACGCAGAGGGGAGATAATAATAAACCATGTGTACTTATTTTCATATATAATGTTATGTTATTTAGCAGAGCTCTGACCGTGAGGCCAGGTACTGTTGTTATTCATTTTAATAGTTTGAATATTTGTTTCGGTAGCCGCCCGTGAGGGTAGCTGCCTTTTTTATTGACTGAGTATTAACTACAAGATATAAACATCATAAACTATGAAGGTATTTGAATACGGGTGCAAGCACTGGTCGGCATTCGACGACAAAGTGCTGAGGGAATTGCACGAAGAGCGAAGGCCGGTGAAAGATATAGCACGAACGATGTACAGAACAGCGGAGGATATCAGACACCGCAAGAAGCACTTAGGCTTACACAGAATACTAAGAGATGATATTGCTAATATTGTGCGCCGAGCTAAAAATGAAAGAAGGAGGGCGATGCGATGTGGGGAATGATGCCAAGTGAGTTCCTGCGCGAGTATGAGGAACAGGACAGAGTTGGCTGCCGAAATGGTGCTTACCAGGGCGACACTTATTGGGAAGGCGAACGGTATGCCGATATTGCCATACACGACAAGGTAAAGTGGCGCGAAAGGATAGTAAAGCGCATTGATAAGATTAAGCGCCTGCGTGAGCAATACAACAAGGCGAAGCAATATAAATACCACCACCAGATGAGGATGTACGCTGAAGACATCGAGAAGCTGAAGGAGGAGATCAGGATAATAGTCTATTCGAGAGATTATATATTTTAAGAGATATGAGCGAGAGTGACAACAAATTACCGGCAATCAGTGATGCCGAAAAGATACCCACCTTCCTCAGTCAGGATGAATGGTTCGGAGAGGAAGTTGAACCCTATCTTCTTGACTTCACCAAGCCGTACACACCGCCGCGATACCTGCTTAGCTGGAACGGCATAGGATTCGCCCCGCTTGGCGGAATCCAGGCCATTTCAGGACAAGCCGGTAACGGTAAGACAATGACCATTGCACAGATGATAGCCGCCATCCTGGGCGGTGAGTTTGGAGGGCTAAGGTATGAGCTTGGCGAGGAAATCAAGGATCCACGGGTATTATACATTGATACCGAGATGGAGGAAGCCAACACCATTGCAATGAAGAACCGCGTTCTGACCATGACCGGCAGGGACGTGGGCGTTCAGTATGACGACTTCGTTGTTCTGATGCTGCGAGAGGCGCAGAGCAAGGACAACAAAACATCAGCCGCTCTGATGCGATGGAGACTGACATTGAAAGCCCTATACCAATACAGGCCGACAGTTGCATTCATTGACGGTCTGCTTGACGTGGTGAACGACTTCAACAGCAACACCGAATGTGCCGAAACCATCTACAAGTGTATGCAAGCCGCCACACACTACAATATCAGCCTTTGGTGCCTGGTTCACCAAAACCCCGGAGCCGACAAGCTGGTAGGTCACTTAGGCAGTATGCTGGAGCGTAAGGTGACGGACATCTTCGTAACCAAGAAGGACAAGAACGATACAACCGGCGAGGCTACCTTCAACGTACATCAGATGAAAGCACGTGGCCGTGACATTCCTGACTGGAAGTTCAGAGTGCTGCCTGTTGGCGGTTGGGGCGTTCCCGAACAGCTCAACACCGAGCCTAAGATGAACGACACACCCGAGCATATTAAGGCATGGCTGACAATCGGACGCAATGATATTGAATGGCCTGCAAGCAAAGATAAGATTAAGTCTATCTTCAAGAATCGCGGAGGTGTGGCCAATAAGCCAGCACAAGACGATAATATGAAGGTTGCACTGAACAGGCGCTTTATTATCAAGCAACCAGAAGAGACCAGGGTAAAGGGGCAGACACACATTAAATATATACTTAACCCCGAAGAGTTCCCAGACGATGATCCATTCGGCAAACCAACCGAGGACAAGTTGCCGTTCTGAGAGTAACTTCCCCAACTTTTCATATACCCCCTTATAGGGGTATATGGAGTAACTTCCCCAAAACAAAGTTCACCAGCCCGCACGGGGCAACAACCCCACTGCCCTGCGCTGATATGGGCGCGGGCAGAGAGGGGTGGTTACCCACGTTCGCGGTCTATCGCGCGTACACACGTACACGCTCGGCTTTACATAGATAATATTATGGACAAATTCACAGAACAAAAGATTAAGGACGCGGCGGGCATCGTGGACGTGGTAGGCGATTTCCTGACGCTGAAGCGTAAGGGCGTTAATTATCAATGCCTATGTCCGTTTCATGACGACCACAAACTTGGCAGCTTCGTGGTGCATCCGGCACGCAACTGCTACAAATGCTTCAGCTGCGATGCTGGAGGAGGTCCAGTTGACTTCCTGATGAACTACCAACACCTATCCTATCCAGATGCGCTGCGTTACCTGGCTACGAAGTACGGCATCGTCATCAATGAGGACTACGACAGAGAGAAATTCAAGAATATTAAACCTGCTAAACCAAGAGACATGGCACCGATTCCCGACAACCTGCCAAAGCGTACATGGCCTACCAAGTGGATAGACAAATTTACCAACACAGAGCGCGACAACTTCGTAAAGTGGATAAACGCACAGCCGTGGGACGATGCGGCGCGTAAGAGGCTCACAGAGGCCCTAACGGACTATCATGTGGGGCATTGTTACTTCGACACCGATAACCGATCCACAGGCGAACACCTACACCACGAATGGACAATGTGGTGGATGCTGGACGAGAACAATATCTTACATAACTGTCACATGATGAAGTACCGCGAGGATGGCCACCGCGACAAGACAACCGAGTACAACCAGACGTGGCTCCATGCACGGATGCGATATGTAAGTGGAAGTTGCCACTTCGACGAGAAGAAGGAGGCGGCCAGCTACTGCCTGTTCGGGCAGCACCTGATGAACCGATGGCCCGATGCGGCAATCAACATTGTGGAGAGCGAGAAGACAGCCGTCATTATGGCAGCCGCCTATGGCAACCATGCCGCCCAGATATGGATGGCGTGCGCGGGAATGCAGAACCTAAACCGCGAACGGTTGAAGCCCCTCATGGATGCGGGCCGCAGGATAGTTCTGTTCCCCGACCGCGACGGCATACTGCGCTGGTGCAAGAAGGCCAACGAGCTACAATATCCGCACATCAGCATCAACACCCAGGCGGTGAAGGACTGGTGGAAGCCCTGCGACGGGGAGAAGGCAGATATCGCCGACGTGGTGCTGAGGATGATAAATGACACTAAAAACAACGACTAAGCTATGGCACAGAAGAATAAAGATAAATTTGAGCAGCTGGGTACGAAGATAGACCCTGCGATGGCGGAGGTACTGGATAAGGTATGCAACGCCCTCCAAGTGGATGTCTATCATCTGCTCCAGTGGTTCTGCTACACACTGATACGGGCGGCAGCTCCAGTGCACGGGCTCGACCCCAGGATACAAAAGCTAATGGCCATGATGGAGTGCGACTACGGATGGCAGGAGGCATTCAACATGGTTGACAAGAGCAAGTTCGAGGTGGAGCAATGCGTGCTCATCCTCTCGCAGAAGGGCAAGGAGGGATTCGGTGCCGTGATGATTAACCGCCCATTCTTCAAGCAGGCAACACAGACGGAGTGTGTGGACGACATCTTCGAGCGCATAACCGAGGTAACGATGCCTGGTGTGTACCGCCGACTGCGCGACATGGGCCGACAGATGGAGTGTGAAAGCCAGATGGAGGTGCTGCTTACCATGCTGGAGCACCAAGGCAAGCTGAACGCCGAGGCAGACATGGCAGACGAAGGCCCTCAGATGGGCGAGCATACAGACAGTGGCCGCCTCTATGCCTACGGCAAGAAGACCAAGGCCAAGCAGCATCGCACCATCGACAGCTATGCCGAGGACAAGCGCACATTCTTCGATGATTTGGACGAACGCCCCGACATGGAGGTGGAGAGCTGGGAAGGCGAACACCGCCAGCACGACGTGATGCCCGAGGATGTGGAGGAGGACGATGTATGAGCCGCAGCCGCTACCGACCCGAGCACCAACGAATGCTGAACGACAAGCGATGGGCACAGACAAAGGATGTCGTGAAGGTACGAGCCAAGTGGCTGTGCGAGTGGTGCAAGCGCGACGGATACATCCGTGCCGGCGTGGACTGCCACCACATCATCCCATTCGAGAGCGCGAAGACACAGTCAGAGATGGAGCGCCTGTGCTACGACCCCAACAACTGCGTGCTGCTGTGCATCCCCTGCCATG
>Ga0326514_10001070_pt1 | contig 17982 bp, 19 predicted proteins | sample 3_2548_0518_D_FD_203653 | JGI IMG/M metagenome (GOLD analysis project Ga0326514, IMG submission 203653) | Bovine rumen microbial communities from UC Davis, California, United States - 3_2548_0518 | ecosystem: Host-associated > Mammals > Digestive system > Stomach > Rumen | place: USA... | reverse complement strand
TTGCTGATCTTCAAACTAAGGTTGATCAACTTGAAAAAGCATTCTCTACACTTGCTACAAATGTTGGTGCACTTGTTACTATCACAAACGGATAAGAAACATAATACAACCAAATATCGAAAGGACATCCAATTGGGTGTCCTTTTTATTTTGTAAATACGAAATTATTTCCTATTTTTAATAAACATATATAGACAATCATAAATGTTAGATTATCGTTTAATTGATTATAAAGCTACATTAACAAAAGATGGAAAGACATATATAGATTTGTTGTCAAAAGTATGGCAAAATAAGACACCAAATAACGGTAAAGTTATTGTTGTCAATGAATTTTATGTGGCTCGTCCTGATTTGATTTCATTAGCTCTTTATGGAAGTGATGAATATGCAGATGTTCTTTGTAAAATCAATGGAATATCAAATCCATTTGAGCTCAATGAAAATGATTTGTTATTTTGTCCAAATATTGAATATATAAGAGAAGCTTGTAAGTTTTCTTCAGGTCCATCAGAAATGGTTCAAACTGACAAAGATGAAATTTCTGCACCTGTTCAAACATTTCAAAAACGATATGACTCTAAACGTTCTCCAAATGAACAAATTATTGGAGATACTAACTATGTAATTGATAAGTCTTTAGGATTAATATTTTACTAATTTGGTGATATGAAAGGTACATTTATGAACATGCACAAAAACTGGTCTAGTGGTGCGGAAAGTTGGACTCTTGAAAAAAGAGATGGTACAGTAGAAACATATTATAATAAAGAACAAGCTTATAAAGCATACAATACTGATGTAAAAACAGGTATTGATGAGTATCGTGCTACTGACGAATATAAACAATGGGCTCAAGAAAATCCAAATGAAGCACAAGAACAGGAAAGACGTGATCTAGAACAATGGCATGAACAAGGTATATTAAATCCTGAAGAAGAAGCTCAATATAATCAGCAACATGAAGCATTAGAACAAAAGGAAACAGAAATTCAAGCAGAACAAGCTCAAACTGAACAATTAAGTTCAGATAGTAGTTCATCAAGTGGAGGTGGTGATGATGAAGCTTATGTAGATGATCAAGAATATAATCGTTTAGAAGGTCAAGGAACAGATTACGATTTACAAGCACCATTTAATACTACTGATCCTTGGGTATATCATGATCCAAGTGTAAAACCAAGTGCAGTTGCTCGTTTAATGGAACAACAAAACGCAGTGTTAATGAATGAAAAGGGTGCAGGTAATTATGAAGATAGAAACACTGAAAATGTTGATGCCATTGAATTTCCTGTTATAAAAGTAAATAACACTGAATTAGATGAGAGCATGATTGAATATATGTGCATAACATATAGAGAATTTTATCCTCGTCTATTTTTACGTGTAGTTGACTTGGAAAATAGAATATCATTTTCTGATGTACCAGGACCTAATAACGTCATTACAGTTGTTATGATACCTTCTAATCAGGGTGTTTATAAATCAATTTCTATTGACTTCTATGTTGAAAGTGCACAATTCTATAAAGAAGAAAGTAAAATAGAATATAGTGCAGTTTATAAATTCTTGCCATTTGAGCAAAAATTTACAGGTCAAGTAAAATATCCTGGTTGTGGTAACACTAAAGGAAAAATAACAGGTAGTAATAATGAAGGTACAGGTTCGGTTAGTTGTAATGGGCCTCAACAAATAAAACCTAACTTCTGGGAATTATGTCATGAAATTTGTCTCAAAACTGGTCTTGGTTTTGCAACTACTGATCAAGTTAGAGAAATTGAAGATAGACTTCCACGAGTTATTTATAACTTAAACTTTAGAGAATATATTTTAAGTCAATTATATTTATCAGGTTTGGATGAAGATTCAGTGTTTGATTGTTGGATTGACTTATATAGATATTTAGTTATTGTTAATGTATCTTGGGTATTTCAATATGATATAAACTTTAGACATTTGACAATTAAAGCTAATATGGGTTTAAATGGTACTGATGAAGATACACCTGACACACGTACTAAATTAGTTCATAGAACTCTTACAAATTTCCCTGATATGGGAGAACCATCTGACTTGGAATTTGATTCAGAAGATTTTCAAGAAATTGTAAATACTGATCAATCACATAAAGGTTTTTCACAACAATGTAACACTTTAGATGTTAGAGGAGTATCAGGATTAAATTCAGTTAATCCACAAGATGTTGAAATTCTTGATAACTCTATTGATGGTCAAACAAGAGATGAATATAATACATTTGTAGAAAATGAATGTCAAAGTAGAATAGATGTTGAATATAACACAAATGTCCAAACAGACATACGTAAAGACTTCTATTTAAGACATCGTTCACGTATGTATACACTTAAGTTAAAACGCCCATGTTACGGATTATATCGTGGAACAATTGTAAATATTGCATATTATACTACAAGTTCAGTAGAAAAACAAGTCATACTTCAACAAACTGGTAACTTTACAGGTTCAACTGATGCAACACTTGAACATCCAGAAACTGGTGATGGATTAATGGAAAACCGTGAACTTATACAAAATCAAGGTATTGCATTACCAGTTATGTCAAAATGTGGTCTATATTACATTGATGGAATGACATTTGAATATGATAAATATGATACAAGAGACAATAAAATTGTTCAAACACTTTATTTAATTAAACGTGGTAACTTGACAAATATGCAGAATAAGCATACTAGTCCTAAACTTGATGGTGATGCACTCGGAGATAATCCTGATGTTCCACCAATAAAAGTTCATAATGTAGATAGTACTACTAACTTTATAAAAATTGGTCGTGGCTAAATATGATAATTAATAACTCATCAACAAAACATTATAATGATATGTTATATGATTCTCGTCCTGTAAAATTTTCAGAATATATGACGAATAAATATAACATACTTCATTCACGTATATATCAATATTCATTAGATGCATTTATTGAAGATTGGATTGCAACAAAAAATAAAATGGCAGCTGAAAGAGAAAATTATCGTACAGATGATTTATACCAAGAAGCATGTAGAAATTTTGTTGCAAAAAATCCAAATATGAAATATACATGTGGTAAATTTGTGTTTGATGTTGATACTATCAAAAAATTCAAAACACATTCATTTATTTATGAGATTATGCCAGCTGAGTATTGGCAACCATCTAAAATAAAAATTGTTACAAAGTATATTTCATTAACTTCTCCAAATTTAACTTGGACAGTAAACTTATTACCTTATTGGAATGTTTATCAATCTAAATTAGTAAAGAATATTGACACTAAAAAGTTATCAATGGAAAATTATTCTGATGCTAAGGTGACAAATTTAGATTATATAAGAGGAATAGCAACAATGTATTCTAAAAATGCAGATATTGAATATGAATTAGATTTTGATTATCTTAATGATTCTGTAGATATTGATGATAATTATTCATTAGCAAACACATTTTCAGCAAAATATCAACATTAAAAATATTATTAGATTTTATTAAATGGGATTTTTAAGTAAAATAGGTGGTTCAATTTCAAGTTCATCTAAAGGTATGTTTGGTAACATATCAAGTTCAGCTAGTAATGTTTTTAATGGATTGACTAATCAAATATCTGAAAATTTTAGTGCCAAAAACTTAAGTAATATGGCCACAAATATTGCCGGTGGTATATTTAACAAAACATTATCATCATTAAAAGATGGTGTTTTGAAAGGTATAATGAATGGTCTTTCTGGTTATGTAAATATTCCCGGTTTGATTTCAGGTGAATCAGGTGATTTTTATATGCAAGATTATTTATATACACTTGTACAAAATGGTCTTTTTAGCTTGAATGGATATTCAACATTTTCAGATGCATATACAACTAATTCAAAAGAAGCAATTGTAACTAATGATTATGCGTATATGCGAAATAGATTAAATGGTTTAAACTTACATTATAAAAATGAAGATGCTGATGGTGGTAAAATCGCAGATAAAGCATTGAAAAATTCTACTGGTTGGCACCAAGTATTGTCATTGCCACAATGGGGATATGACTCATTTATAAATGAAAGATCTATGTGGCAAAAAGGATTGACATCTCCATTTGGTGAACCTGGATATTTCTATTTTAAGATATTTTTCAAATTCGATACACAATTTGGACTTTTGGGTGGTATACTTAATGATGCTGATCCTGTTCTTGGTGGTCATAATACTGCAATGAGATATTTGAACTATTTAAATGGTTCACAAACAGATGAAACAAATTCAGGATTTTATGAGTCATTAATACCAAATGAAAGAATGAGAGCCTTAGTAAAATTTGTTAAAACATTGTCGTATATAAATTGTAATGCTCCTTGGTTTTTCAAAAGTATAAAGGGATTAGATAAAGCTGGCAATCCAGTAGTTAATGAATTTAGTAAAGAAAAAAATATTGAAATTGAATGTAATGTTGATGCTATTGATATGCGTTTGTCAACATTATTAGATTTATATCGTTTTGTATGTTATGATGATTTCTCAAATAAAGAAGTAATTCCTGAAAATCTTCGTAAATTTGATATGAGTATACTCATTTTCAATACTCCAATTAAGACTCTTCATACAGCCATGCAATATGGAACTTATTATCCATATAAGCAAGCATATGCTAATAATGACAAATATGAACACTTAATGTCATTTAAGTTGTTTGAATTTAATGGTTGTGAAATTGATATAAATTCAATTGGCTCAATGATTCCTGGTGATGTAAATAATGAAACACCATTCCAAATAGGTAAGGGTATCATTAAGATAAATTATGATAGATGCACAACTTATATGAGTAATGAAATGAATGGCATTTTATTTGGCTCAACTGGATTCTATTATGATTATATGTTAATGAATACTGTAACTAATTTAAAAACTTTTAGTAAATGGTTGAGTTGGGCTAAAGCTGGTGGAGATCCATTTTCATTATTTACAAGACACGGTGTCCAAACACGTAAAGAAATGTATCAACAAAAATATGAAGGTTTACAAAGTATACTTACTGATGTAGCTGAAGAATATACAAAAAATAATTTAATGCGTGTTTCAGGATATGGTTTAGGTAATTTATATGGCGAAGATAATATTCCAACATATCCGCCAGATGGTACGCGCGTTGCTGGCCAACCTACTGAATATTTCAAAGCCAAAATAGCTCACTTGCATAATCGTCGAAATCCTATTGCTAATCTTGGCGGTAGTTTATTGGCAAGTATTTTAAGTAGTTCAATGGATCCTAATGCAACATTAGGTTATCTTGAGGGATATAAAGAACGTGGTCCTGGTTCAGAATGGTGGAAATATAAAATTGATAAATTGACTTCTAATTTTGACCATATGTGGACAACTACACCGCATAAACATGAATATAGAGTTGCTGGTCATACTATTACACAAAATACATATAACAAATCTGCTTATGTACAAAATCAAGAAGTTGATGATGCATTAGCAGCTATTGATGATGCTAATAGTATTTACAGTTATGCATTAAGAGATAGATTAAAAGCTTCTATGCAAAATCTTAAAGAAAGAGCAGATAGAGGTGAATTTGTTGGTCCTGGTTCTTCAACATTCAATATGAAAACAAATGTTATGAAGAGTGGATCACATGCTTCTACAGAAAAACCACATATGCATAATCCAAAATCTTCTGAAAAGTATATACAACGTTTACGTGAAAATAGTGTAAAGGGTGAAACTAATTTATTAAATAAACCTTCACATATTAATACAACTACTCCATATAAACATAATCCAACAGATTCAGGAAATAAATATGTTCAACGTCTTAAAGAAAATAAAGTAAATGGTGAAACAAACTTATTGAATAAGCCAACTCATACATTTACAACAGAACCTCATACACATAGTGTATCAGGAGAAGATTATGTAGATAGACTTAAGACAAATAAAGTATTAGGTGAAGATAATTTGTTGAATAAACCAACACATGTCTATACTACTGAACCACATAAACATTCTACATCTGGAGAAGATTATGTTGATAGATTAAAAACTAATAAAGTTGCAGGTGAAGATAATGAGTTATTTAACCCAACTCATCAATTTACTACTGAGCCACATAAGCATTCAACATCTGGCGAAGATTATGTAGATAGATTGAAAACTAACAAAGTTCAGGATGCTGATAATGAATTATTTAATCCAACACATACATTTACAACTGAACCACACAAGCACAATCCAAGTGGCGAAGATTATGTTGATAGATTGAAAACTAATAAAGTTCAGGATGCTGATAATGAATTGTTTAATCCAACTCATACATTTACTACAGAACCACATAAGCATAATTCATCAGGTGAAGATTATGTAGATAGATTAAAGTCTAATAAAGTATATGATGAGGATAATATGCTTAATAGTCCTACACACCAATTTACTACAGAGCCACATACTCATGGTACAAGTGGTGAAGATTATATCGATAGACTTAAGACAAATAAGGTATTGGATGCTGACAATGAATTATTTAATCCAACTCATACATTCACAACTGAGCCGCATAAGCATAATCCAAGCGGAGAAGAATATGTTGATAGATTAAAGTCTAATAAGGTTTATGATGCTGATAATATGCTCAATAACCCCACACATACATTCACGACTGAACCTCACAAGCACAATCCAAGTGGTGAAGAATATGTAGATAGACTTAAGACAAATAAGGTTTACGATGCCGATAATATGTTAAATAATCCTACACATCAATTTACTACTGAGCCTCATAAACACTCAACCTCAGGTGAAGAATATGTTGATAGATTAAAAACAAATAAAGTACTTGATGCAGATAATGAGTTATTTAACCCAACTCATACATTTACAACTGAACCACATAAACATAATCCAAGTGGGGAAGATTATGTAGATAGATTAAAATCTAATAAAGTGTATGACACAGACAATATGTTAAATAATCCATCACATACATTTACTACTGAACCGCATAAGCATTCAACATCTGGTGAGGATTACGTTGATAGATTAAAGACAAATAAGGTTCAAGATACAGATAATGAGCTCTTCAATCCAACTCATACATTTACAACTGAGCCACATAAGCATTCAACATCTGGAGAAGAATACGTTGATAGATTAAAGACAAATAAGGTTCAAGATACAGATAATGAGCTCTTCAATCCAACTCATACATTTACAACTGAGCCACATAAGCATTCAACATCTGGAGAAGAATACGTAGATAGATTAAAAACAAATAAAGTATTAGATGCAGACAATACATTATTTAGTCCTACTCATACTTTCACCACAGAACCTCACAAACATTCTGCATCAGGAGAAAATTATGTTGATAGATTAAAGTCAAATATGATTTATGATACTGAAAATTTATTGAATAATCCATCACACACATTTACTACTGAACCACATAAACATAATTCAAGTGGAGAAGAATATGTAGATAGATTAAAGTCAAATAAGGTTTTAGATGCTGATAATATGCTTAATAGTCCAAGTCATACTTTCACTACAGAACCTCATCAACATAGTGCAAGTGGTGAAAATTATATTGATAGATTAAAGTTAAATATTGTTAATGATACAGAAAATGCATTAAATAATCCATCGCATACATTTACTACAGAACCTCATACACATAAAGCAAGTGGGGAAGAATATGTAGATAGATTAAAACCAAATAAAAAAGGAAGCTAAACAGCTTCCTTTTATTTTACATATATGATATATCAGCTATCTGATTTTCTAGCTGAACTATTCTATTTTCTAGTTTACCTATTTTTGTAGTTAATGTAGATATATTTGCTGTTAATTCAGAAATTTTATTATCATAATTTATATTCGTGTTACATAAACTAAGTAATGATTGTGTAACTAACTCATTAAATTGATAGTCAGGAGATAAACGATATACATTTTTTTGATCATCACAATAATAGATTCCACCATGATTTTGATTAGGATTAGTGGTTTCTTTAACATATTTTTTAATATCAGTTATTGGTTCAACGTTTTTTGGTTTATACACAATAATTTTATTTTCTAATCCTGTTCTTGAATCTTTATATGTCTGATTTTCATTTAACATAGTTTCGAAAAAATCAGCATTCTTGATTTGTTGAGCATTTATTATTGCTAAACCGAATTGATTATTTGAATCATTTTTTATGTCACCAGTATCAATGTTACTTTGCATTTCACTATATTTTCCACTATGCAAAGCTTCTTGAATATCTTTTATTTCGATTACCATTATTCATATTTATATATTTCTTTATCGATGAGGTCTGACTCCATAAAATTAGGATCATCATCATATAAGTTAATTGAATCACCAAAGCGATGTATAATTTGATTAGCTCTAATTTCTGAACGAGTATTTACTACTGGATAGTTTGAACAAATTTTAACAGATAATGTTATATTCTTTTGATTTACTTCAGGTGAAGTCATATCAATTTTGTTTATTTCAGTAGTGTAATCAAGTGGTAATTCAATCGAACATTCAATTACTTTTCCAAGATATGTAATATTGAAATATTTTTGAAATACTATTTTATCAAGTAATTCTTGAAGCAATACTATTGTTTCATTAAAATTAGCCAAAGTATATTTTAACTCCACATTTAATTCAACTGGCATACGACGAATTTCTGCATTAAAGGCCTTAATATCTTTTCCATCTCGTCTTTCATAAGTTGATCTACAATGTGGTTGTGATAATTCCTCTGTAGGAATATTTATACCTTGCATTTCAATAACACATCTTGGTAAATGCATATACATCTGATCTTCACCTGTAGTTTCTGACCATTTGAACTCATAACCATTCTTTTCAACATACATATATGATGAACCGGTATTGAATATGAAATGGTTAATTGGCTTATTATATAAAATGATATTTTGATTTAACCAAGCAATTAATCCTTTCAATAATACAGCAAAAAAACGTTCATCTCTATTGTACAAATCACTAAATTGAGCAAGATGCCAAGGACGAATCCAAGGTAATTTTTCATCTCTATTTACGACATTATTTTGCATATAATGATTTCTTTATTTAATAAAAATAGATATTTTTGTATATTGTTTGTGTCTTTTTTCTATTTTTTATTAAAAGAATATGTTTGCAATATGACAATAGTTTATATTTCTGATATAGAGACACTCGTTAAAGCCAAAATGGAAATAGATGAACTTCAAATAAAAAATGAAGAAATTGAAGAAAAGAGTAAATTAGAAGACTTTGTTAATAAATACGCAAAATTAAAAGATGTATTTTTTGACAAAGGTAAAATTATTCCATTTAACTTGGTTGATATTTATGGTCATAAGTATTTGTTTTTAGCTGATGAAAATGACGATATATCAAGTTTACTTGCAATTCTTAATGATATAAATTGTGATTTTAATTTATTAAAAACTGTTTCAGATATTGATATTGTACAAAAATTTGGTCAAGTAGAATTTGCGCAATATTTCTATGTAAAAGGCAGAACTTGTATGGCTTAATTTTTACACAGAATTACACGAGTTAACATTTTTTATAATTTATTAGGAACTTATTATCCTTAATAAAAAATGTTAACTCGTGTACTCTGTTAAAACGCGAGAATAGTTTTATTCATCTTCATCTGGATTAGCAATTTCATCTAAAGCATCATTAAATTCTGCTACCTTTTCAGCAAATGCTTTAGTCTTTTGTGCATATTGTTCGTCAGATGATCTCTTAGTAGAATTACGAATTGTTTCAGCAAATTGTTGAAGAATATCTTGAACTGTATCAAGTTTGTCAACATTTTCAGATGTAATTGTTACAGTAAGTTTGTTATCTTCAATTTTGCATCCTTCTTGTTCTTCTAAAGATTTTAATGTTTCTTCACCGTTTTCAAGGTCAGTAAAATCAAAAGTTATTGTTTTTGATTCTTCTGCTTCGAAGATTTCTACTCTTTCATTGATAAATGTTTGTAAGTCTTTCATTTATTCGTATCTATTATTTTTATGTTTGTCTTTTCTATTATATTTTGTTCTATCGCGAAAAACATGAGAGTGATTGATAGGTTTACCATGTGCTTCTATTTCTTCTTCTCTTGATGCTTTACGATTAGCTTTACGTTGCCATTCTGAAGCTTGTTCTTTAGATACACTTATTTTTCCTTTAAACTTTCTTTGACATAATGTTTCTTCAATGTTTTCGTCAAAATAGTCATCTAAATAATTCAAAAGGTTCTTCATATATTCTTACGTATTTTTTTAAAATTGTAGTTTAGGTAATAATTCGGCAAATTGTTCACCATATATTTTAATTTGATTAGTATGTTCTTCAATTTGACATTCTTTAATCCAATTGAGAACTCTAATATAATTATCTAAAATATTGTAATTACAATTTCCATTGTCAGTTGATAATTTTGAACATCCACAATGTGTCTTATTAGTATTAAATGACAAATCATAACCTAATGTCTTAAATTCTTCAATAAGACGAATTAAACTATCAATTAAGTCTTCAATAGGTTCACCATCAATATGGAAGAAGTCATAATAAAAATCTAAATCAGAAAGCATTTGCTTAAGATACAATATCATTGCATTTTGATATATAGATGTACAATCATTTGTCAATCCAGTTAAACCTGTTGAAGTGTTTGCATCTGAACATCCACACATTGACATTGTGGTTGTTTCATTATATTTGTAGTTTTCTGACTTAAGTAATAAAGTCAAATCTATCAACGTATTATCAGTTTGACCATTTGCATAAAAATCAATTACACGTTTATAAATTTGATTTTTACTTGTATTCATATTATCATTAGAGAAATTACCAAGATATTGTATAATTCTCATAAAGGTTGCCGCAAAATTATTTAGTTCATATTCTGTATATTTATATGAGTTTATATCGTTTCTAAGTTTATAAATATTAAAATCAATTGTTCTTACTGGAATATAAGTATTAAATAATCCATTTGCTATTTCTTCTAATGATGCTTCATGAATATATTCACTGTCTAATGTTTGTTCAGTCAATATATTTTCAATTGAATATACATCAGTAATTAAGTCATTATTGATTTCAAACAATAAACCATTATCATATCCGTGACTCTCATCATATCCATAAATAGCACCAATATATACATAGTAAATATTAGTGTCCTTATGTTTAACTACTTTGCCATTTATATAGTTTAAGAAATCTATATTAGTCATTATTTGTTTGTAATAAATTTAATAGTAATTCTGAGCATTTATTATATTCCACTTTTATCTCATTAACAATTTTTTTAACGTCATCAACTGTCTTTTTATGATTTTTCAGTTTCCACGAATCGATAAAATGTTGTGTTATTTCATCATGTGACAATAATCTTTTGTAAGACATTGATTCATTAAATACTAATAAAGTATATTGTTTCAATGCAGCATCAGAATAAAAGTTATATTCAGTTATATCTTCAAAATGGATAAATTCATTTGTTAAGTTTACTAAATAAAAATAGTAAAATTTACTTGTACTTATGTTTGGAATGCATTTCTGAATATATTCACTATATTCATTTTGTATCAGATTTTGTATATCCTTTTTAGTATAATTTCTACTTGCACTATATTGTGAATTTTCATCATAGTTATATAATGTTATTTCATCACTATTATATGTGAAATTATTATATGAATGCACAAAAGATATAGAAATTATATTTCTTCGTGAGTTGAACATTACTTTAATTAACAACATCGGTAAATTATACATGTGTGTTAATGACTCATCTGAACGCCAAATATATTCATCATTATATAAACATCTAACACAAATATCCTGTGGTATTCTATATAATGGATTCTTATCTAATACTGAAAAATTTTCTTGAAAATTTTGTAAAACTAATAACCATTCATCTAATACTTCTAATTTTTCATCATTATCATGTATTGAAACAATTTTATTTGTCATATAATTAAATACATAATTAGATTGTGTAAGATATGTATCAATTGCTAATGATGAAAATTGTAAAGCGTTTTTAGTTTCAAATTGCTGATTTAGGTTTGATGCATTGTAGTTTATATCATTATACTCGGCAATATTTTCTACATTATTGATTTTTGTACTAACGTTAATGTTTGTATTATTATCAACTGTAGGAATAGCAGTGATATTGCTGATTTGACAACAATCTTTACCATTGAACTCAATAAGTACGTCAGTATCACTTATATATGGGTCAATAATTGATGGTGTATATGCATATGAATAAGCATAAGAGTATGCATAAGAATACATATCTTCATCTTCAAAAGCATTATAATTTATAGATACATGATCATTATATTGTGTATAGTAAAGTGAATCCATTAAATGTATTTGCCATTTTTCTTTATTAAAAATAACTATTTATATTGATTGCTGATAGTCCTATTTTTAAACAAAACATTTTATTCATTATGATTGGAGCTCATGATACATTCACATACTTAAATGCAGAAGATTTAGCTATCAACATTTTCAAACCATTTTGGAAATGTCAGCAATATGATCCAGCTACATTATATAACAAATATGGCGTAAGATTTTTTGATATTAGAGTTTGTAGAAATAAGACAGCAAGTTTAGCAGGTATAATTGGAAAATTATTTAAGAAAAAGAAATTTACTTGGGCTACTGCGCATGGTTTAGCAGAATTTAAGCAAAACTTCAATACTATTGAAGATGTATTTAAATACATGAAAAAGAATTTCCCAGAAGCTCAATATCGTTTAGTTTTGGAAAGATGTTCAAAGGAAGAAAAGAATGAATTTTGCCGTCAAGTAAATAGTTGGATAGCAAATAATGGTGCTAAATTAAGATCTGCGAATTACAAATGTTCATGGATTGGAATTAAAAAGCCTTGGAGTCAAATGTATATTAATAACAATTTATATCCTCGTAATGTAAAAGATTATTGTTGTCGTTTATTTAATTGGAATACTGAAGCTTCATTAGCAGAAAATATTCGTAATTTCAAAGCTGACTATACTATTGAAACTTGGGCAAAAAGAAATAATCCAAAACTTACAAAAACAGAAAAAAATGATCCAAACACATTACATTTTATGGATTATGTAGGTGTTTATGGAGTAACTAAAGGGCCACAAGAAAATGGTTAATAAATAAGGGAGCAAAATTTGCTCCCTTTATATTTTGATTTGTTCTACTTCTATACCATTATTTATAAGAAAATCAATACCTGTACTATCTCTGTATTTTTCCGCATAACAAACTCTTTTTATTCCTGCCTGAATAATGATTTTTGAACAATCAAAACATGGACTTAAAGTTACATAAAGAGTTGCTCCTTCGGTAGAACTAATCCATTTAGCACATTTTGCAATAGCATTAGATTCAGCATGTAGTACTTCGTGTTTGGTTGTTAATGTTAAGCAATCACAAGGTCTTCCATAATTTGCATGTGCACAATATTCAACATCTAATACTTCAGAAATTGGTTTGGCTTGTGCTTTACAACCATGAATCCATTCACAAGAACAATGTGGTTCTTCACAACAATTATCATATCCTGTTGGTGTACCATTAAAACCTTGTGAAATTACCTGACCATTTTTCGATACAATAATACAACCAACTTTATTTCGATTAGCATAACTTAATTGACCAATCGCTTGAGCCATTTTCATATATGCTTCATCATATTGTCTCTGTCTTTCCTTCGTCATCTTTTTTATCTTCTAAAATACCATATCGAATTAATCTGTTATTTAAATCTGCAATTGACTCATTGTAAACTGACTCAACCATTTGATATTCATGATTTAAATAGTAAGCTCTACATCTTTTAATGTCTTCATTAATACGATTTTCGAGTGATTTATAAATTTTGGTCAATCCAAAATCATAACCTCCATAATATGTTCGTGATCCATCTTTATGATATTCGACATCAAATCCATAATGGAATAAATCAAGTGTCTTTTGTATATAATCTTTACGTTGTTTAATAGGAAGATCATGCCAAATAGATCCTAAATATTCTTCAATTTTTGCAGATACTTGACTATCACAATAAAAATGAAGTTTCAAATCATTTAATTCTTTTATTAGCTTTTTGGCTTTTAGTTTATCTGCATAAATTTTCTTATATGCTTCTTTAATTGCGATGATTAAGTCTATTTTCATACATTAAAACAATTAAGCAAATTATTCCGGCATAAAATATGTTCAATAAATAAATCATAACTATCTAAATAATCTATCTGGGTGCATTGCATTGTTTGCCTCAATAGATGTTATTTCACCCTTAAGGAACATCCATGCATACCAATATTTCTTAAGACGTTTCTGCTCATAATCTCCAAATGATTTGAGACGTCTAATATCCATGTTGTTTTCGAGGTCATATTTCTTTACAAGACGACCAATATCATTTTTAGAAGCTCTTTCAATAAAATCAAAATAATATTGTTCATCTTTACGACGTGTTACTGATTTAATTGCTTCTACTATTTCCTCATCACAACCAATCTTATAAAGTTCATCTTCTGTGGTATCGGTATCTTCAAGAATATCATGAAGAAGAGCCACAATAAACGCCTTCTGATAAAAAATTCCTTTACTTGATTGCTGGTCAACTACTTCAATAGATGCTTCTCGTTCTACAGCATCAGCAACAGACCAAAGATGTTTAATATAACTATTTCCACCTTTGTCCTTTTTATCATGAAAATACATGTTAATTAGACTAATGGCTTTTCTTTCAACTTCCTTAAGTTCTTTACTTTTCATATTATTATTTTTTACAATATTAATATAGTACATAGTTTGAAAATTTCAAATTATATACATATTCTTTGATTTAATAAATTAGAGTTATAGTTTATTTTTATTAAATTAACGTTAATTACAAATATATTTTGCATGTAAAATATGGCAGTTACAACAAATAGTACTATTGAATTTGCATCTAAAGAGGAATTAAATAATTATCTTAGTACAAATAGCTATGCATTTTCTAGTGTAAATTATCTTATTAGCCACATAAATAATGTTTGGTATGTAACTATACCACGTGGAAGTGTAGTTGGAGGCAGTAATCCAAAAGTAAACACTAATATTACTTTTGATGCTTCTCAAGGTATCAATTTATCATCAAATCCTAAAGATATTTGGTACCCAGGTATGGCTACTAATGGTTCAACAACACAAAAATATATTAGTGCACAAGTTACAGGTACACCAACTAGTTGGAATCATAAAAGTGTTAAAAATCTTTCACAATTAAAGTTATCATACATCACAAGTGCAACATTTTTCAGAGATGGTGGAATGGCAAAAATTGACGTACATTCAGATAATGAGTTTAAGCAAGCATGGAAAAATAACCACACTTCATATAGAATTACAAAAATTGAAGCTTGGGGAGTTCAACCATAAAATAAAGGAGAAGCAAATCACTTCTCCTTTTCTTTTTGTATTTTGTCTATAATTGAGTTAATTAGTTCATATTTATCTTGTGAAACATTTACTTTCATACCCGTATGCGTTATAATTACATACTTATAAACATATTTGGGTGGCTCAGGTCCTAATGTTTCATCTATTTTCTTTTTTATTTCATTAGCATATTTTTCAATTTTTTCTTCTGTTGCCTCATTTTCATCGTTAGGGTCAAACATTTCACCATCAATTTCTAATGGAGGTAATTCTCGTTGAATTGTTTTAACGTATTCATCATAAGTATTTTGCCAAACTAAATAGTCTGGATTTTCCATTTTTGAATCCCTCTGTAAAGAAAAAATTGATTCAATATTTACGCGATATGTAGGTGTTATCCAAACAAAATTCATATTACATTGACATTAAAGGAAAATCTTGTTCACGAAAATTTTTACCCTTATCATTTGCTACATTTTTAGTATCTTTGTTTGCAGCTTGTTTATTTTTGGGTGTTGTAACTTCATTAAGTACTTTCTTTTGATCTTCATTCATTTCATTTGGAGATAACCATTCAATATTGACAGTTTTTGTCAATTGTGATAAAGCTCTCATAAAATTACGATATTTCTCACATTCCTCATAAAGTTCTTCTGCCTGTGCGGCTGCTTCTCTATTTGCTTCTTCTTGAATCTTAATATGTTCAAATTGTTCTTTCAAATTTTCATAATCAGCTTGTGCACCAAGTTTTTCATTTTCACACGCATCATATAATTCATTTAATTGCTTAAACTTAGTATTCAAATCTTCAAATGCATTTACATTTTGTTTATTTGTTTCTTTAAGTTCATTCAATTCGGCAAATACTTCATTATATGTATCTTGAAGAACTTTATATGCCTTATCTTTTGACTCGATTATTTGATTGGCCTCATCTAATAAAGCTTTATTAGCTACATTATTACTACCTTCTTCTTCAAATTTTTTCTTTAATGTTTCGACCTGAGTATTTAAATCTTTAATTTCTTTATCTTGCTTATCAAAGATTTTTTCATATTCGCTTTGTAAATTTGAAGCTTTTAATTCCGCTTCACCACGAGCAATGTCATTATCTTTATATTTCTTTCTTAATTCCTCATATGCTGCTTCTGCATTTGATAACTTTTTAGCACATTCATCAAATAATTTAGCATCTTCAACCAATTTAAGATTGTCTTCTTCAAGTAATGTTATCTTATTTTCGTATGCATCTCTCTGTTCACTGATAGTTTTTTCTGATGCCTGAAGTTTTAGTTCATATTCATTAAGTTGCTTATTAAGATTTTCTTTTTCTGCAACTAATGTATTCCATTTTTCTGTATCAATTACTCCTTCTTTAGGTGTTCTTTTTAATTCTTCATTTTCCTTTGTTAATGCTTCTATTTGAGCCTTTTGATCTCTAAAAAATTTAGCAGCATTATTTAAGCGTTCTTGTAATTTAGCATTATCTTGCTTAAGTTGTTCAATATTATCCATCTCTTATAAATAGATTTATTTGAATTTAAAATAGAAATGGGAATTGACATTATTCAATTCCCACTCATATGTAATTAGTAAGATTTTTTGATTCTATCAAGTTCTCGTTTATTGTCTCTATCTTTTATATCATTGCGCTTATCATATAACTTTTTACCTTTACAAATTCCAATTTCCAATTTTAACAAATTATGTTCATTTGAAAATATTTTAAGAGGTACTAAAGTTATACCTTGAACTTGAAGTTCTTGTTCAATTTTTCGTATTTCTCTTCTATTGAGTAAAAGTTTACGTTCACGTTTTTCTTCATGATTTGTGAATCTATCTGACTCAAATTTAGAAATATGAGAACCTTTCATCCATACTTCACCCTTTGATACATAACAATATGCATCTGAAATATTTCCTTTTCCTGCACGAAGTGATTTAACTTCTGAACCTTGAAGAACTATTCCACATACAAATGTCTGTAATATACTATACTCATGATGAGCCTTACGATTTTCTATTTTCATATATTAAAAATTTAACTATATATAAATAGAAAAAAGCTGCTAATTTTTCAATTAACAGCTTTAATATTTAGTGAATGACTATTTACTAATTAGATAATTCCAGTGTATGAATATGCGTATGTAGTTTCTTCTGTAGGAGTTTCAGTAGGAGTTTCTGTGTTACCCTCTAATGAAGTTTCTTCAGCAGGAGTTTATGCATTATCAACATTTTGAAGTTCTACACCTGGTGTGTTTTCAGGATCATCTGTTTGTTTGTAGATAATTTCTGATGCAGCCTTAATATCTTCCTTATCAAGTGTACCATCTTGATTTACATCATAGTTAGCTTTTTCTTCTTCTGTTAATAAATCTTGATGATTAATCTTATCAGTAAGTTCCGCAACATCTTGTGCATCAATTACACCATCTTCTACAAAGTCAATATTCTTATCACCAACTTTAGTTTCGAACTTAAATTCTTCACCGTTA
>Ga0326514_10001068_pt1 | contig 18001 bp, 27 predicted proteins | sample 3_2548_0518_D_FD_203653 | JGI IMG/M metagenome (GOLD analysis project Ga0326514, IMG submission 203653) | Bovine rumen microbial communities from UC Davis, California, United States - 3_2548_0518 | ecosystem: Host-associated > Mammals > Digestive system > Stomach > Rumen | place: USA... | reverse complement strand
CCGCAATGGCTTGCCATTATCAATTTCGTATCCGGTCTGTGCGGAATCGTATGCGTTTTCTTCTGCGCAAAAGCAAACCGCATGAATTTCCCGTTTGCCGTCGTGAACACAACTGTGTTTATGATTTACCTATGGTACTTCGGTATCTGGGCAACGTTCTGGCTCGAAGCAATCGTTTATTTCCCGATGAATATTATTTCTTGGGTAAAATGGTATCGACATAAGGATGAAGACGACGAACTGCTCGCAAAGTCCAAGAAGCTTACACCCGCGCAACACATTTTTGTATGTGCTCTGATCGCTGCCGTTACGGTTCTTGTTTATTTCACACTTTCTGCTGTTGCTGGCGATACGTGGATGAAATTTGCTGTTAAATTCGGATGGAATACAACGATCATGAAGTGGCTTGACTCTGTGATCTTTGCAATCGGTATTGTAGCCGTCGTACTTGAGGCTTTGCGGTACAAAGAGCAGTATGTTTGGTGGCTTATTACAGACGTAATTGCTGTTGCACAGTATCTCATCAAGAAAGACCCGGTTTATACGACAAAGAAAGCGATTTATCTGATTGAAGCCGTCGTTGGTTTGAAGAACTGGCACCGTTTATCAAAGAAGAACACAGACAACGAGTAGAATGTTTAGATAAAACCACAATTTTATAGAAAGGGGCTGATTTTCTGGAACTCTCGGAGCTTTTTGCACAGATTGACATCGTAGATTACATATCGCAATACGTCGAACTCACCGAAAGCAACGGCGAATACTGGGGAATCAGCCCCTTTACCTTCCCGCCGGAAAAAACGCCGTCGTTTTCAGTCCGCAGGGAGAACGGAAGCTTCTACGACTTCTCTTCCGGCATTGGCGGTAACGTTTTCACGTTCGTAAAACATTACAACCGTTGTTCTGGCTACGAAGCGGTGGAAATTCTTAAGAAATATGCCAATATCGGAGACGACGTTGAGTACAAGAGCAACAAAATGACTTCTGTAACCGTGCTCAAACGGTTTTTGCCGAAGAAAAAGCACGAAAAGACGCAGAAGACCACAGTTTTTCCGGAAGATTACATGGAACGGTACGAAGACAGGCCGGATAAGCTACAGATTTGGGCGGATGAAGGCATCTCATGGGAGTCTATGGCGAAATTCCAGGTAAAATATGACCCGTTCTCGAATAGAATCGTGTATCCGATACGAAATCCTGACGGAAAGATTGTAAATATCGGCGGAAGAACGCTCGACCCGCTCTGGAAGGAAAAAAAGTTACGGAAATATACCTATCTCACAGGGTGGGGCACAATAAATACGCTATACGGGCTTTCCGAAAACATGGAAGCGATACTCGCAAAGCGAGAAGCCATAGTTTTTGAGGGTTGCAAAAGCGTTCTGCTTGCAGATTCGTACGGAATAAAAAATACTTGTGCTTTGCTTACATCCCATTTGTCATCGAACCAAATGAAGCTGTTTGCAAAGCTCGGATGTCGTGTGGTTTTTGCCTTGGACAAAGAAATTGATGTGACACAAGACAGAAACATAAACAAACTGAAGCAGTACGTGAACGTGGAATACCTTTTTGACAAGGATGGATTGCTGGACGAAAAGGATTCCCCGATTGATAAAGGGGACGGAACGTTCGTGTTACTGTACGAAAACAGGAGACGATTAAAATGACAGAAAAGATACAAATCATACCGCTCGCATGTAAGAATTGCGGCGCTGTTCCGAACGTCTTTTTGGGGCGGTTTGATGCCGGTAATTTGTGGTTCGTGCAATGTACGGACTGCGGACATACGGGGCCGCGTAAAACAGACAGAAACGAGGCTGTATTTGCGTGGAATAATTTAAAAGTGGGAGGAACAAATAATTAAAGCAAAGACGGTAGGGTTCGTCTCCCGTTTTATTATTTGTTTTATTATATTAATTGTTTTCGCATTCGATGTCTTTCCGCACGAGATACAAAAGTCCGGTGAGGAAATTGCGGAATATGCGCTCAAATTCGAAGGATACAGATATGTTTACGGTGGTTCTTCGCCGGGCGGATTCGACTGTTCCGGTTTTGTTTGGTATGTATACCACGAGTCTGGCTACAGCATCGGCAGAACGAGCGCTTCGCAATATCACGACGGCAAGCATATAGATATGGATCATCTGGAACGTGGTGATATTGTTTTGTTTGCAAACACATATAAGAGTGGCTTGTCGCATTCCGGTATTTATATCGGTGATGGTAAGTTCATACACGCAGAGAATAGTAGAAACGGTGTTAAGGTATCAAGCATATCAGAGCCGTATTACAAAATGCGTTTTGTGACCGGAGTGAGAATCGCAAGCAGACAGAAACCACGGCAATTGCAAAAACATAATGAAAATAAAAATCGTTCGATTGTATTACCAATGTCCGTTACCTACGAAGTTCAATAAAGATTGGTGGTGATGAATTATTGGGCGAATATGAAAATAGATACTCGACCTCAACAGGCACAGTTTTTCACAGAGCAAGAACTAACCCAACATGGTTTCAGATAATGGCAGAGCCAATCAGTATTACCACATCTAATACATTTTATGAAGAAGACTGGAACAGCGTTATTAATCGTTTTACATTTGATGAAGCTGATATTGTGCATGAGGATGATGAGGATTGCGGAGACTGCGCGGAGCTTAACGAGTTTCTCGATTCGCTGCAGAAGAAATGTGATGAAGCAGTATAAAGAATATTAGGGGTAAAAGAAATGAAGAAAACAAAACGGAAGTTTTACGGCAAAGAGCGGTTCAAAACTTTGAAGATTATCAAAGAGTATATCAGAATGAACCCGTGGAAATCAGCCGCCATCGGGTCTGCGCTTCTGATGCTGCTGTTTATCACACTCAAGGTAACGCATGTAATTGACTGGTCTTGGTGGTTTGTCCTGATGCCCGGGTATATCCCCGTTGTAGGGCTTCTTCTCTGGATAATTTTCTGTATCGTCGTCATTGCAACAAGCGATGAAAGCGAGTGGATTGGAATGAACGGAGAAGACTGACCTTATTGATAGTCATTTAGCGAAGAATAAATAAAAGAGAGGAGTGATTGCACGGGCAGTGAATAACTATGTTATTTATCATTTACATAGCGATTTGTCAAACGGTGTAACGAACGTTGATTCCGTCACAAAGTTTGGTTCGTACATTGATCGTGCCAAAGAGTGCGGCATGACTGCGCTTGGGTTTTCAGAGCATGGGTCGATCTTTGAGTGGTGGCATAAAAAGTGTGCTATCGAACAAGCCGGAATGAAATATATCCACGGCATTGAAGCATATCTCACAGAAACGCTCAATGAAAAAGTGCGTGATAACTACCACTGTATTTTGATTGCGAGAAACTATGATGGGTTTCTTGAACTGAATGAGCTTGTATCACGCAGTTTTTGCAGAACCGACAATCACTTCTACTATGTCCCGAGAATATCTTTTGACGAACTGTTTCATACGTCAGACAACATCATTGTTACAAGTGCTTGTGTTGGCGGTGTTTTGGGGAAAGGCAATGAAGAAACACAAAAGAAATTTCTTGATTTTCTCATAAAGAATAGCGGCAGATGCTTCCTTGAGGTTGGCCATCACATGGATGAAAAGCAAGTGACTTACAACAAAAAGTTGCTCGCATTGAATAAAGATTATGGTTTGCGGCTAATCGCTGGAACTGACACACACGTTCTGAACGAAGTTCATGAAAAGGGCAGAAGCATTCTCCAAAGCGCAAAGAATATCCATTTTGACGGCGAAGAACGCTGGGATTTGAAGCTCAAAACATTTGATGAACTTAACGAGGCGTACCGTGTGCAAAACTCTCTGCCAAAAGAAGTGTACACAGAAGCGATTGAAAACACAAACCGTCTGGCGGATATGGTCGAGCCGTTCACGATTGATTGTGGGACAAAGTACCCGCACATCTATAAAGATCCTGAACGTGAGTTCGAGAGAAAGATCGAGAGTGCAATTGAAACACATCCGTATGCTTTGAAGAACCACAGCAGAGAAGAGCTTGAACGTGTCGTTCACGACGAGCTTGAAGTTTACAAGGCAACGAAGTCAATCGACTTTATGCTGATGCAGACTTATCTCCGAGAGTGGGAAAAAGAACACGGTATTCAATGCGGATATGGCAGAGGTTCTGTATCAGGTAGTATGATCGCTTATTTGCTTGGAATTACGCAGATGGATAGTATGCGGTTCGGACTTAATTTTTTCCGCTTCATGAACCCCTCCCGTATCACCAACGCAGATATTGATACAGACTACGCTGGCAGAGACAGAGACAAGGTTAAGCAGTTCCTTTTGCGCGACAAGATGAATTTGCCAAACATCCGTTCGGCGGAAATCATTACATTCAATACAATCGCATTAAAGGGCGCAGTTCGTGATGTTTGCCGAGCTTTGTATAAAGACCGCAGCGATATTAACTATCTTGATTTATCTTCTGAAATAAACAAGCGAGCGGAAGCCAATGAGGAAGAAGCCAGAAAAAAGTACCCGGAAGTTTTCAGTTACGTTGATATCGTGAATGGTACGATTGTTTCTGTCGGTACGCACCCGAGCGGCGTTCTAATCAGCGATCTCCCAATTGATAAGACGATTGGACTATGCAGCGTTTCTACATCCGATTATCCGGTTTCTATGATCAATATGAAAGAACTGGATGATTTGATGTATGTAAAGCTTGACATCCTTGGGCTTGACAACATCGGCGTTATCAACGACTGCTGCGACATGCTTGGCATTGAACGACTCACACCAGACAATACAGACATGGAAGATATGGATGTGTGGAGAAGTATCCGTAATGATACAACGCTCATCTTCCAGTGGGAATCAAACAGCGCTCAGGCATACTTAAAACAGTTCATGTCCGATAAAACAATTGATATTGCAAGAAAGCGCACAGATAATTTCTCGATGCTGAAATGGATGTCATTCGGCAACGGTCTGATACGCCCTGCGTGTGCGAGTTTTCGTGACAGTGTAGCAAAAGGTGAGTTCTTCGATAATGGATTTGAAGAACTAAACAAGTTCCTTGCGCCGGAAGCTGGCCGTGTTGCTATGCAGGAAACAATCATGCAATTTCTCGTTAAATTCTGCGGTTACTCAGCAGCAGAGTCAGACACTGTTCGTCGTGGCATTGCAAAAAAGAAAGGAACGGAGAAACTTCTCCCGGAAATCGAGCGGCGTTTTACAGAATTTTGCGGAGACAAATATGGAATGTCTCAAGAGGAATGTGAAAAGGTTATCAAACCATTTTTACAGGTCATTCTTGATGCTTCTGCGTACGCTTTTAGCTGGAATCATTCGGACAGCTACTCAGCAATTGGATACATCTGCGGTTATTTGAGATACTATCACCCACTCGAATTCCTTACAGCAGCCTTGAATATCTTTGGGGATGATACAGACAAGACCGCCGCAATTGCAAAGTATGCTGGTAAAGTCGGTATCAAAGTCACAATGCCAAAGTGGGGCCTGTCCAAGAGCGTCTACTTCTATGACAGGGAACGCAACGTCATCGCCAAAGGCTTAACATCTGTCAAGTATATGAGCGCCGGAGTTGCGGAAGAACTTTACGCCCTCGCTCATAAGCGAAGCTATCCGCGATTCGTAGATGTTCTTGTTGCAATTGACGAAGAGTCTTCGCTGAACTCACGCCAGCTTGACATTCTGATTAAGCTGGATTTTTTCTCGGAGTTCGGCAACCAGCGTGAACTTCTCCGCATCAACGACTTGTTCAGCGACACGTTCAAAAAAGGACAGGCAAAGAAGCTGAACAAGGAATTGATAGACGGCACGCCGCTCGAACCAATTGTTGCAAAGTATTCAACCGGCCTCACAAAGTCCGGGCAGTTTGCGAAGAGCTACACACTTCTTGATGTGAAGTCTATTCTGGATGAAGCGGAAGACGCAGTAAAAGCAATGCACATGGAGGACTTGAGTGATTTGTTGAAAGTCCAGAACTTCGCAGAAGCAATGGGTTACGCAGGATATGTCTCCGGCAAAGAAGAAGACAGGCGGAAGCTTTACATATCCGATATTCACCCGCTTAACCGAAAGCGCGATGGCAAACAGTTCGGTTATTCGTTTATCACGAAGTCAATCGGAAGCGGCAAGGAAGCACGGTTTTCTGTGTTCAATGATGTGTATAACAGAGCGCCAGTTCGTGAAGGCGATATCATTCTTTGTAAAGGATACATCAAGGAGGGACAGTATTTCAAACTCACGATGTACGATAAGTTATATTAGGTAGAAATATGTTTGACGGAAACATGTTAACAATTGAAGATATTAATCGTTGGATACAGCCGGAAGGTCTCGGTATATTACTCGACCGTCTATGCATTGAAGATCACGTTATTGGAATAATATACGCACAAGACGCAACAGAAGTTCGTAGACTCGCAGCGATGCTATCTAATAGATATGGTCTTGCAAGTTATGGAACGTTTGGAAGTTTTATTCAACGTGTATTCAGACAGGATGTCAGACAGGATGAGTTTAACCCAGCATGTTGTATAACGCTTGATAACTTTAGCGAACTTTGGATAGTAGTATGCGGCGATGTATTATCCGATGTAAAAGAAGTAGCAAGATATTGGTTATTTAATGAGTTGTTACTTGAAAACGATAGCGGTGGTAAAGCAGGAAGAATCCTATGGTGTAATAACTATCAACACCCGTACCAGATACAGGGATTTCGGGCAGTAAGAACAGAACAGGTCTTTCATCGTTACGACGGCCCGTCTGTAATACAAAGTTCGTTCCGTCATTTTTCTGAAATCATCGCAGATGATTTAGACGATAGCGTTGGAGATTGCAAAGAGCTTGATGACTTCCTTGGTTCTCTGAACGTAAATAAGGAGTAACACTTGAATAAACTTAACGACGTATATTATCTTGATGACACATACTGCATCAAGAACGCACGGGTTTTCGGGTTGGAAGACAGCATCCGTGGTGCAAAGTTCCCCATGTCTGTCAACACCGATGAACTCACAACAGAACTTACGCCCGGCATTCTGAAGCTCGCAACAAGTGAACCGGGCGCAGGCCACGACAATTGGCTGAACGGTGTAGTTGTTCAATTTGATTTGACTTTCTCTGCGAAAGCAATGATTGAACTGGAGCGTTATCACTTCCTCGATTTTGTCAGTTCTACAAGCACAATGCACCGAATTACAAAATTCGATCAGGAAAATATCTACAACCAGTATGTTGACAGACGTATCGTTCAGATTATGGAAGAAAAGGTTGCCGCCTACAATACATATTGTGAAGACCATAAAGATATTAAAGATGAGATGGTTGAATCTACAAAGAGGGCAATGTATCTCGAAATCCTGTACAGCAATCCAAACGGGTTTTTGTACACGGCAAGAATGACCACAAACTATCGGCAACTTAAAACCATTTATCGGCAAAGAAAGAACCACAGACTGCCGGAGTGGAGAGAGTTTTGCCGGTGGATTGAACAACTCCCGCACAGCGAATTGATTACAGGGGTGGTTGAATGAAAGTCATTTTAGTTTCCGGCAAAGCGAGGCACGGTAAAGACACATTTGCCGAAATGCTTCGTGAATATCTTGTAAGTGGCGGCAAGCGTGTGCTCGTCGCATACTATGCCGACCTTGTAAAATATGTATGTAAAACATTCTTCAGTTGGAACGGAGAGAAAGATGAATACGGACGGCATATTCTGCAATATGTCGGAACCGATATCATTAGAACGCAGAAAGAAGACTACTGGGTTGATTTTATCTGCGATATGATTGAATTCTTTGGTGACAACTGGGACTATGTTATTATCCCAGACACGCGGTTTCCAAACGAAATTTCAAAAATGAAATCAAAGTTTGATACAATCCACGTTCGTGTCGTCCGTCCGAACTTCGATAACGGTCTGACGGAAGAACAGAAACAACACCAGTCTGAAACGGCGCTTGACGATGTGCGGCCTGACTATCTGGTTGTAAACGCAGGCGGCTTTGAAGAATTGAGAAACAACGCCGAGTTCTTTGTTGATGACAGAATTTACGGCGTTGAAATAAACGAAACAGTCTGATGCGGTTCGCCGCATTTGGCAAAGGAGTAACTATATGGAGAAAGAAACAAGAGGCTATTACGATATCGATATCGACGATATCGATATCGAAGCAAAACTTCTGGGAAACAGTTGTGTTGATGACCTGTTTTATATTAAGGATTTAAAACAGCGGAAGTTATTCCTGAACTCTGATATAAACCAGCTCACAGTCCAGGAGTTTGTTCGACACATTCTTCAATTCAATCGGGAAGATTACGGTATCGAACCAGCCGACCGTAGACCGATCCTGTTCTATGTGAATTCAAACGGCGGCGAAGTAGATTCAGGGTTTGCTTTGATTGATGCGATTATGAACAGCAAGACACCGGTTTATACAATCAACCTTGGCTTCCAGTACAGCATGGGGTTTCTGATTGGAATCGCTGGACATAAACGCTTCGCAACTAAGAACTCAAAGTTCCTGATGCACGACGGCCAAAACTATGTGTACGATTCTGGTATGAAGGCGCAAGATAGAATGGAGTTCAACAAGCGGACTGCAGAGCGTGAGAGACAGTATATCTTATCCAGAAGCAAGATGACCGGCGAAGAATACGACAGCAAACTTAGAGTGGAGTATTTTATGTTCGCCGACGAAGCGAAGGAAAAGGGGTTCGTCGATTTCATTGTCGGAGAAGACTGCGATATCGACGCAATCGTTTGATATGTCTACGCAGGAATATACCGGGTTTATCGAGGTAGCTCTGACAGACGAAGATGTCGCAGAGTTTTATCAAAACGATTGCACAGATATCTTTGGCTGTTTGCAGAACCAGTACCTTGCTATGACGAACATTAATGGCGGGGATACAACTGTGTTCCGAAAATGCGGGGACAAGCTCGTAAAGGTTCCATTCAAATCAATCCGTGGTAAGTTTATCGGAACAATCAAACCGAGAAACCTGCAACAGCATATGGCGATTGATATGTTGTACAATCCGGATGTCACAGTTAAGATCCTCACCGGATGTTACGGTTCCGGCAAAGACCTTCTGATGTGCGCTTCCGCAATCGACCAGCTTGAGCGTGGGAAGTTTGATAAGATTGTTTATGTTCGAAACAACATCGAGGTTAAGAATTCCAAGCCGATTGGCTTTCTCCCAGGCGATAACAATGAAAAGCTGTTACCATATGCGATGCCGCTCGCAGACCATCTCGGCGGCATTGACGGGCTCCAGCTTATGACTGGAAGCGGGAAGATTGAAATTGTACATCTTGGTTTTATCCGTGGCAGAGATATCAAGAACTCTATTATCTATTGCTCGGAAGCCGAGAACATGACAAAGGAACATATCCAACTTCTGCTTGGCAGAGTCGGCGAAGGTTCTTCGCTGTGGATTAACGGCGATTTCAAGCAATGCGATGCCGATGTTTTTCTGAAGAACAGCGGGCTTGCGAAAGCAATCGACAGGCTGAAAGGCCATCGCAGATTTGGGTATGTGAAACTTTTGAAGACAGAACGAAGTGAGACCGCTGCCATGGCGGACTTACTTGATTGAGATAAATGAATCGCTACTACGTTTAGCAAGGAAGGTGGTGAAAAAATGAAAGATAAGATTGTATTGTACTCCACTGGATGCCCAAAGTGTAAAATCTTGAAGCAAATGCTCCAAGAGCACGGAATCAACTTTGAGATTATTGATGACGTAGATAAGATGATGGAACTTGGTATTATGCAAGTTCCGCAACTATACGACGGCCACAACATGATGGGCTTTACACAGGCCACCCAGTGGATCGTCGATAAATCCCAGGAGGTTTTATGAAAAGTAGCAAAGCTATTGTTGATTCATATCTGAAGAGATCAGACTGGAGAGTAAAGGAAAATTCAAACGCACCGTATTGTTACGGAAGCTTAAATAAATATATCAATTCGGAAGTCAGCAAAGATTATTGGCTTCGTGAAGTTTATCCGGAAGAAATCGCACAAGCTTATATTGATGGGCACATTCATATCCACGACCTTGGCGGTTTAACAATCTACTGTTGCGGGTATTCACTAAAAGATATTCTTTATAAAGGAGTGCGTGGAGTTCCGAATATCCCTACTTCTGCCCCTGCAAAACATTTTGATTCTATTCTGAACCAGTGTGCAAATCTTGTGACTGTGTTCCAGAACGAGATCATGGGTTAATCTGTAGCTCATGTAAAATTCGGTGAACCGGGACCCCCGGGTGTGGTCAAACGACCGCTAACGGTGAAAGCTCAGTGCTCGCGCTTTGGAGCGAGAGTAACAGCCAATACCGTGCCAAGCCTACAGTAGTAGGAAGGTGTAACGACTATTCCGCAAGGAAGTAGCGCACAGGTGAAACTCCTGGCGCGAAGTGCCGAATATGGAGGAAATATGATTATAAAAACAAAAAACTATGGCAACGCCGTCTTGGTTGGGCATGGTAAAAAGCACAACTATTATTTAGTTGAATTTTTGGACACAGACAATCGAGACGAGTTTAGGAAAGACGCAATTGAAAAGGGCGAAATACGTGACAAATATGCTGTAACGCTGTGCGGTGTCGGAATAATTGGCAATATAAAAACCAGAGGAAAGTACAAACCGTATTATACTCTTTGGAGAAATATGATTGTCCGTTGTTACGGCGGGAAAAATGAATCGTACAAAAATGTAACTGTCTGCGATAGATGGAAAACATTTGAATTGTTCTATCAAGATATAAAGTTGCTTGACGGATGGAATGAAGAACAGTTTCTACAAAATAAACTATCAATTGATAAAGACAAAAAGCAACGATTCGGAAAACACAAAGTATATTCTCCGGAAACGTGTGTGTGGTTGCCGTGGATTGAAAACGAAAAGATGCAAGATAACCAGCAACATCCGTTTCTGGCAGTGTCCCCAGATGGTCAAGAGTATAAGTCATCAAACATTACTGATTTCGCAAGACAGCACGGTCTTGAAAGAAAACAGATAAGCGCAGTTTTACATGGCCGCTTCAAAACGACAATGGGGTGGCAGTTCAAATTCCTCGATAAAGAGATAGTCTAATCCGTCTGCACATAAGCAGAGTTAAAGTACCGCGAAAGCGGCGGTAGAAATGGCAGTTGCATTCAACGGCTTCGATACGCTGCTTGCACCGTTTATCAAACAGGACAAGCTTTCTTATACCGAAGTCAAGCAGTCCATGCAGAACTTTATTTTCAGCGTAAATTCAAACAGCAGAGCTGGAGCTGAACCGGCGTTCTTCAATTTAACATTTGATCTGACGCCACCAGCAGACATGCTCGATGAGTATTGTGTGATTGGCGGTGTACCTGTCAGCTTTACATACGGCTCGTGTCAGCAGGAAATCGACCTGCTGAATCGTGTGTTCTATGAAATCATGCTTGAGGGCGATGCAAACGGAAAGCTGTTTGCGTATCCGATTCCGACGTACAACATCCATAGCAGATTTGATTGGGACAACCCGAACAACCGCCTGCTCTGGGAGATGGCTGGCAAATATGGTACACCGTATTTTGCGAACTTTATCAACAGCGACCTTGATATCAGTGACGTTCGTTCTATGTGCTGCCGTCTCCAGCTTCGGCTTGACGAGCTACGTCATAGAAACGGCGGATTGTTTGGTGCCGGTGATTCTACAGGGTCTATTGGCGTTGTAACTCTGAACCTTCCACGAATCGGCTATGAGAACAAGGGAGATATCGACGGATTTTATCGTGCTCTCGATCATTACCTTGAGCTCGCAAAAGACAGTCTTGAGATTAAGCGCAGATGGTTGCAAGAGAATGTGATTGATACCGGGCTTATCCCTGCCTACATCGAATATGTAGGAACGCTTAATAACCACTTCTCAACAATCGGAATCGTTGGCATGAACGAAATGTGCGAGAACTTTATGGGTAAGAATATTCTTGACGATGATGCTCACAGATTCTGTCATGATGTCGGCGAATATATCCGAAAGAAGCTTCTCGTATTCCAAGAAGAAACTGGGAATCTGTACAACTATGAAGCTACACCAGCAGAATCAACGTGTTACCGCTTTGCGTTAGCCGATAAGAAGGATTATCCAGAGATTATCACGCAGGGGTCTGGTAAGAATGTGTACTACACAAACAGTTGTCATATACCCGTCAGTCTTGTGACAGACATCAACAGCACATTCGCACACCAGGACGATTTGCAGACGCAGTTTACAGGCGGAACCGTAATCCATTGCTGGCTTGAAGGTGCAATTTCTGGAGAACACGCAAAGACTATCGTAAAAGAAATGTTTACAAAGTACAGAGTTCCGTACATGAGCCTGTCTCCTATCTCAAGATACTGTGATGAACATGGTTATATTAAGGAACACGTAGACAAGTGCCCGTATTGCAAGAAAAAATTAAAGATGTATCAGCGAATTACAGGATATCTGCGTTGCGTGGATAACTTTAATCCTGGCAAGGCCGCTGAATTTAAAGACAGAAACCAACTGTAATCGTAAAGGAGAATCAATGAGCGAACTCAACAACGAAACAATTCGTGAAAATATGGAACCACAGGAAGATGGTGTAGAACTCATGGAGAAATATATGGTGCTTGCAGCGCCTGAGAATTCTCTTGAGGTTACAATCTCAGCGAAGGTCTGGCATAACGGCCAGGTAATCGAAGTACATAAGACAATGGGTTTGGAAGAAATCCGTGCAGCGTTCAAAGACGCTGATAATAATTACATCCCTGAAGACGCTATCTTCACTCTCACACCACTCGGAAAGGAGCAGCTTGAAAAGCTAAGATCCGAACAGCTTGCGAAATTCGAGGAAGCAGAATGAAAATCAAAGGTATTGTGGAAGAGGACTTTACAAATTATAAAGTCCCTTCCATGTTTATCGGAACGAGCAAGTGCTCATTCAAATGTGAAACGGAATCTGGTATTAAATGTTGTCAAAACAGTTCGCTTGCAACTGCTATGACGCTCGATATCGATGACAGTATTATTATTGAAAAATACCTGAACAACCCAATCTCTAAGGCAATTGTATTTGGAGGTCTTGAACCTCTTGACACATTCGACGAAGTAACAGAGTTTATTGCAAAGCTTCGATATCAGTATCATTGCGATAACACGGTCGTGATTTATACCGGCTACAATAAAACCGAGATTTCATCACAGCTTTCCGAGCTTAAAAAGTACGGAAACATCATCGTCAAGTTCGGCAGATACATTCCGAACGATGAGCAACACTTCGATGAAGTTCTCGGCGTAACACTTGCTTCGTCCAACCAATACGCTGAGGTTCTTTGTTAATGCAAACATACAACACACACAATGTATTTGTGACACTTGGCGCTTCCAACCATACAGAGTCTGAGCGCGAAAGCAATGATTACTACGCGACAGACCCAATCGCTGCAGAGCACCTGCTCAACCTTGAAACATTCTCTCACAACATCTGGGAGCCTGCTTGCGGGGGGGGCATCTCTCAAAAGTTCTCGAAGAACACGGGCATAACGTAAAATCAACAGACCTCGTATATCGTGGATATGGAATTGGCGGCGTAGACTTCCTCTCGTCCAACGAGAAGTTTGATGGGGATATCGTTACAAACCCGCCATATAAGTACGCGAAACAATTTGTTGAGCGAGCACTTGAATCCGTAGAAGACGGGCGTAAAGTTGCAATGTTTTTGAGGGTCTTGTTTCTCGAAGGAAAGGCTCGCAGAGAATTGTTCCAGAAATACCCGCCCAAAACTGTATACGTCTCAAGCAGCAGGATCAGGTGCGCAGTCAATGGTGATTTCAAAGATGATACCGGCGGCGCACAGGCATATGCCTGGTTTGTTTGGGAGAAAGGATATACTGGCGATACTGTCATTAAATGGTTTAATTAAGAGGTAGCTATGGATAACAAATTCAATTCATTGGCGTTTTTCAAAGGAAACTATTTGAAAACATACCACGCTGATCGTTATGATTTCAAAGACGACGACGTAGACTACAAGAAAATGTATTCTGATATCGCCGTATTCATCAGCATACTCACACGCAATCAGCAACATATGAAAATCTGGACTGACGAGTATTGTGTTGTCGTTGAGTACAACGACCAGGATGAAGCACTGAGCGGTGTGTCGCTCGAATGGCTTGGCGAAAACGAGTTCATCGGTTCATATGATGACGGATGTGAAGCGTGTGACGAAGACAAAGAGGAAGAGTAGAAAGAATGAGAATTGTTCAGAACCCGGACGTGGATTACGTAAAAGAAATTAAGCACGAATTAAAAGAAAACAACGGATACTGCCCGTGCGCTATCGTAAAAACGCCGGACACGAAATGCCGCTGCAAAGAATTCAGAATGCAGATTGAGCGCGGTGAGCCCGGCGCATGCCACTGTGGGCTTTGGATCGCGGAAGAAGAATAACAGAAAGGATTTACATACTATGGCGAAAATTTATATTGCCGGTAAGATTACTGGCGACCCGAACTATAAAGAAACGTTTGAAGCGGCGGCTGATTGTCTTCGTTCGAATGGTGATATCGTTCTGACTCCGTGTTTTCTGCCAGACGGGATGTCTATGGCGGATTATATGCGGATTTGTCTTGCGATGATTGACTGTTGTGATTCTGTTTTCTTTTTACCAAACTGGCAAGACAGCGAGGGCGCAAGAGTTGAACACGCATATTGTAAAAAGTGCGGTAAACACATTATTGTGGATTGAGGTATATTGTATGACTAAACTTGAACGGCAGTTGTACGAAAGACTTCGCGCAAAAGACGAGTGGGGAGACAACAACGGCCTCCGTGAAGCCATGTTCGGCACGGACGAATGGGCCGGAGTTCGGGAAGCGGAATGGATGGACCGAATGAGCGGCAAAAATTCTACCGCAGAGTTTGAAGAAGAATAAAATGCCAATTCTGAACACGAAAATAGGAGAATATATGGACGTAGGAAAAATTGAAGTAAAAAAGTTACACGAAAATGCACAGCTTCCGTCTCGTGGTTCTGAATACGCCGCCGGATATGATCTCCGCGCATTTCTCGGAGACTACTGCCAGTGTACGATTGAGCCGGGACAGACATTCAAAGTACATACCGGCATCTCCATGGCAATCCCGGACGGTTACTTCGGCGCAATCTTTGCCAGAAGCGGTCTTGCCACAAAGAAGGGACTCCGCCCCGCAAATTGTGTCGGTGTCATCGATTCCGACTACCGTGGCGAAATCATCGTTGCGCTTCATAACGACACAGACGAACCGCAGAGCTTCAAAAACGGCGAACGCATCGCCCAGCTTGTCATCATGCCGTACGCAACGGCAGAGTTTTCGGAAGTAAGGGAGCTTAACGATACAAAGCGCGGTGAAGGCGGCTTCGGCAGCACGGGCTCTAACGAAGTTCGTACTGAAAAAGACAAATCGGAATGTACTTATGCGAAATGCGAGCGGAAAACTGCCAAACCCAAAGACGAACCCAGACGAAAAGAGTTTGAATGTGACCACTGTAAACAGCTTGGCGATCTTTATGCGCTTTTGGGACTCGTCCCGAGAACAGACACGTATCCAAATCTGACGTGGATGAAGTATTTGTGGTAGTTTACCGTGAGTTTTGAGAAAACAAAGCGGGACTGGCAAAACGCCGGTCCCGCTACAGAAGAAAATAATTATAAAATCAAGCTTTTATCACCAGAAGATATAAAAACTATGACTGGGCTCGGAAAGAACCAAGTCTACGCATTGATGAACTCAGCCGGGTTCCCTTCTATACGGCTGAATTCAAGAATTTTTGTCACCGAAGTCGCTTTTGCGTCTTGGCTGGCCACATACGAAGGAAGAACATATTTATTCTAAATAATAAAATGCAGTAAACTGCATATAAATTGCGCAAAACACACATAATGTGCAAAAACTTCAAATTAAATGAGGTGGCATGATTGAAGGGCATCATATTTTACGGTTCAAATATTGAAAATGCAATACAAAAACTACTCGAAGTCAGAAGTGAATATGAAAGACTGAAAATTAACTCAAGACAAATAATCGCAAAGGACTATGCAAGAGTAGAATTTGAAAATGGAGACGTTTGGAAGGTATGCCCAGCGTCTGGAGCATCAAGAGGTGAAGGATGCAACATTGCTTTTATAGAGCGATGTATCAATGAAGACGTTGTGCATCAAATCATCATGCCAACTATCAAATTTATGCCATACAGAGCGTACAATTACTATGGTTGTGCATTCGACGAATCGTAATAAGAATGTAATAAAAGCCAGTCAGCGATTGTGAGGTGCCATGCGGCGCATAGGAAGTGCCAACTTGACACTACGGTCTCCAAAACCGTAGGCTCAGGGTTCAAGTCCTTGTTCCCCTGCCAATATTTCACAAGAAAGTCGCTGAAAATAGCGGCTTTTTTGTTATATATATACAAAAATGCACTAATTTTTCATAACACTCTTGACATCCAAAGAATAGTGTGTCACTATTAGTCACTGTTAATCACTCTCAGTTCGTAATAAACATCGTAATACATACAAATTTCAAGGAGTGAGTACAATGGCTAACGAAAAAGCTCGGAGAGAATATGGCTCCGGATCAATTTCACAGCGAAAAGACGGCTCTTGGACGGCGAGATTCTCGATTGGAGTGAATGAGAACGGAAAACCAAAGATAAAGGCGCTTTATGGCAAAACAGAAAAGGAAGTTAGAAGAAAGCTAAACGACTTTAAAAGAGATTTTTATAAAAATAGTGCTCAATCTATAAAAAAATCTACTGTCGGGCAATATATGACTACGTGGTTGACAGAGAACAAAAGAAATAAACTCAAACCAAAGAGCTACGACAGGCTCGAACAGACGTTAAAGTATCAAGTTCTCCCAAAAATAGGCCATTTGCAAGTTGCGGCTATACAATCTGGCGATATTCAGCGTATGGTCAACTCGTTGAAAGCGGACGGATTGTCGTACTCAACAGTAAAAAAGGCTTACGACGCTGTAAATGACTGCTTTAGAACTGGTGTGATCCAAAAAACAGTACCTTTCAACCCAGCGCTTGGTGTAACAATACCGGCGCAAAAATCATTTAACACGTCAGAAATTAAATATCATGATGGAAAGGCGGTTGAGGCAATTACTAAAGCGGCGTTGAGCACCTATTCTAACGGAACAAGAGTATATCGTCTTGGAGATGCAATCATCTTAGACGTTAACACTGGATTAAGACTTGCAGAAATTGCTGCATTGAGATGGAAAGATGTTGATTTAAACAATAAAGTAATACACATCACGAATACCCGTGTCGTCGTCAGGAATCGCTCAGGAGCAACGAAAAATAAATATATAACTCTGGTGCAGGATAGTACTAAAAGTCGTGCAGGAGAGCGCACAGTTGATCTGAACGGCATTGCAGTCGATTGTTTAGAGCGTCTTAAAAAAGTGACTGGAGAATGCGAGTATGTCTTATCTACAAAAAACGGCGCTCCAATGTCTCTTAGATATATTGATAGAATGTGTAGAAAGATTGAAGTTGCCGCTGGACTTCCAGAAGAGCAGATATACGGTATGCACGCGCTCAGACATACTTTTGCAACAAACCTTTTTTCAAACGGTGTAGATATTAAGACGATAAGCGAACTGCTTGGGCATTCAGATATAACAACGACATACAACACATATGTTCATGTGATAAAAAAATTGAAACGAGATGCAGTTATAAGCATCGACAAACCAAAAGCGTAAAATTAGGCAGGCTGGAATTAACCAGCCTGCCTATTTTTTTGCTTTGTGATTAACAATTTTTACTTAGCCGCAGCAATAATGGCGGCAACAAGACCGGATGCAAGTGCAGTACAAATCGCGGTGATAATTGCAACCTTAATCTTGTTAACATTATCAGCGGTATTCTTATACGGCTGATTAGCGGCATTTTCAACACGTTCTCGAAGCTTCTGCTCTGTCTCCTGCCA